>ERZ827197.30-NODE-30-length-211751-cov-8.251630_pt1 | contig 211751 bp, 167 predicted proteins | sample MGYA00519867_ERZ827197 | MGnify/ENA primary metagenome ERZ827197 (study PRJEB31778, sample SAMEA3449278) | human gut metagenome | biome: human gut; feature: human-associated habitat; material: faeces | place: United Kingdom | collected 2010/2012 ...
GCACGCCTGGAAAGCGTGTAAACCCCTAAAGGGTTTCGCGGGTTCGAATCCCGCTTTCTCCGCAAAGTCCTGATGATTTATTATCGTCGGGACTTTTTCTTTATGGGATTAATTAACGGTATTTTGAAATAAGATATGGATTCTTTATCTTTGCAAAAAGTTTTTTAGGGAAGGAATGTTAGTAACTACCGTGGATAAAAAGATAAAGTTTTACCAGCGTGTGATTTTGATGATCATGTTGGTCTTTATGCCGTTTTATTCAGTTGGCAGCGATTTCTTTCTGGAAGGTTTCCCAAGTTCTTCCATCGAGGTGGTAGAGAATGGAGTGCATGATGTACTTGATTTCGACGATAATGCCTCGTTGCGTACTGTCCGGCAGGAACAGATTCAAATCCAACAGTTTGTTGCAGACTTTATAGCCGACTGGCTGACTATAATAAATGTGCATGAGCTGATTCATTCTCTTGAATTGCAGCAATGTGCATTCTTGCCTATATTTTATCAACTTCATAAGACCCAGAGTTTCGTCTGGTTTTGTTCCTATCTGATTTAGGCCTTATCCGATTCTTTTTATTTTTCAGAGCGTGTATGGGTATGTTGTGCCGGTATGCGGAAGGCTTTGCCGTATCCCTGATATTGCACGCTTTATCATGTTTATAATTATAACCTAAAAATAAACTAATCAGAAACGATTTATGACGAGAAGATTATTTTTAAACTATTTACCTTTTTTGTTTTTAATAGCCAGCTTTTTTACCTCTTGTAACCGGAGTCATGAAAAAAAATCCGGAAGTAAAGACAATACGCTGGTGGTGAAGCTGGTAGCTACGAGTATCGAAGTGGCTCAATCGTATGTAGCCGATGTGCAGGCTGTTCAGTTTGTGGAGGTTAAACCGAAAGTGGAAGGGTTCGTTGAAGATGTCTTGGTTGACGAAGGAGAGCACGTGAAGAAGGGACAGGTCTTGTTCAAGCTTTCCTCTGCCGAACTGTATGAAGAGGTCAAAGAGGCGCAGGCCAATTATAAGCAAGTGCAGGCCGAGTTGAAAATGGCGGAAGTCGAAGCGGACCGTGTAAAGCGCTTGGTGGAAAAGGACATCATTTCGCCGATCCGCTTGGAACAGGCATTGGCGGAAGCCGATGTCGCCCGTTTGCGGGTACAGCAGGCCAAATCGCGTTTGCTTCGTGCGGAAACGAATTATTCCTATACGACCATCACATCTCCTTTCGAAGGATATGTGGACCGTATACCGTTTAAGGTCGGTAGCTTGGTCACGCCGTCCAGCTTGTTGACCTCCCTGACGGATGTTTCGGAAATGTTTGCCTATTTCAAGATTAACGAGAAAGAATATCTTGAATATAAACGTACGCAGTTGAGCGGAGTGGAACAGCCGGAGTATAACAACCTGGAGTTGATCCTGTCGGATCAGACAACCTATCCGTACAAAGGAACGGTCGAAACCGTAGAAGGTGATTTTGAACGTGGTACGGGTTCCATTGCTTTTCGTGCGCGTTTTGCCAATCCGGACCGCCTGTTGCGACATGGTGTTTCGGGTAAAATCCGTATGCTGACAGAAATGGAAGACGTGATACTGGTCCCGCAACGTTCGACATTCGAGATTCAGGATTTTACTTACGTGTATACTGTTGATGAAGAAGGCAAAGTGAGTGTCCGCAGTTTCGAACCACTCTCTCGTCACGGTGCCTATTATGTAACGAAAGACCTGCCTGACAATACGCTGATCGTTTATGAAGGAGTCCAGCAAGTGAGTGACGGGATGGTTATTACGCCTGAGATTGTGGATGCCGAAACGGTCCGTAAACAATTGGAATTGTCTGATGAAGTCGAAAATAATAAGTAAGCCGTATGTTTGAAATATTCATCAGACGCCCGATTCTGTCCGGTGTCATTTCTGTTGTGATTGTTTTTCTGGGTTTGCTGGCTATTACCTCTTTGCCGATTACCCAGTTTCCCGATATTGTTCCGCCTTCCGTTACGGTGACGGCCCGTTATACGGGAGCCAATGCCGATGTGATGGCTAAAACTGTGGCGACTCCCTTGGAACGTGCTATCAATGGTGTGCCCGGAATGACCTATATGACGACCGTTTGTACGAATGACGGTATGTCGCTGACGACGATCTATTTTAAGGTAGGAACCGATCCGGATGTCGCCTCCGTGAATGTGCAGAACCGTGTGACGACAGTCCTCGATGAACTTCCCGAAGAAGTGATCCGTGCCGGTGTGATTACCGAGAAAGAAGTAAACAGTATGTTGATGTATCTGAACATCATGAGTACGGACAGTTCGCATACCGAGAAGTTCGTGTACAATTTTGCCGATATCAATATCCTGCGTGAGCTGAAGCGAATCGACGGTGTCGGTTTTGTCGAGATCATGGGTAGCCGCGATTATGCGATGCGCGTGTGGCTGAACCCCAACCGGCTGGCAGCTTATAATATGTCACCGCAGGAGGTGACCGCCGCTATCCGTTCGCAAAATATCGAAGCTGCTCCTGGGAAGACCGGTATCAGTTCGGATAAGATTCCGCAGCAGTTGCAATATGTATTGCAATATAGCGGGAAGTTCAGCACTCCCGAAGAATATGGCGAGATCGTGTTGAAGGCGTTACCGGACGGTTCGGTTCTCCGGTTGAAGGATGTGGCGACGATTGAGTTCGACTCGGAAGACTATAATATGATTTCCATGACCGACGGCAAGCCTTCCGCCTCTATCATGATCAAGCAGCGTCCGGGTTCGAATGCCCGTGAGGTGATTCAAAATATCAAAGCCAAGATGGAGGAAATCAAGGAAAGCAGTTTTGCCCCCGGAATGGATTATAATATATCGTACGATGTTTCGCGATTTCTGGATGCTTCGATTTCGGTTGTGCTCCGGACGTTGTTGGAAGCCTTTTTGCTGGTGTTTATCGTGGTATATTTGTTCCTGCAGGATTTCCGTTCGACGTTGATTCCGGCGATAGCCGTTCCTGTTTCGCTTGTCGGGACTTTCTTCTTTATGCAGATGTTGGGCTTCTCCATCAATATGCTGACACTGTTCGCACTGGTGCTGGCAATCGGTATCGTGGTCGATAATGCCATTGTCGTGGTGGAGGCGGTACATGTGAAGATGCACAACGAAAAACTTCCACCGGCAAAAGCCACCGAAGCCGCCATTCGTGAAATCGGCGGGGCGATTATTGCCATTACTTTGGTGATGTCTGCCGTGTTCGTTCCGGTAGGTTTTATGTCCGGTACGGTCGGTATTTTCTACCGGCAGTTCTCGTTGACATTGGCGGTGGCGATTGTTATTTCGGGAGTGAATGCCCTGACGCTGTCTCCCGCGCTCTGCGCCTTGATGCTGAAGCCTGTCTCGCATGACAAAAAGGTGAAGAAAAGTTTGTTGGCGCGTTTCTTCGACGGATTCAATAAGCGCTACGATCATCTGGAACGCCGTTATAAGATCAATCTGCGTTTGTTCTTGAACAGGCGTTTCCTGACCTATGCGTCGTTGATTATTTTCTGTCTGGCAACATGGGGTATGACGTTTGTGTTGCCTTCGGGTTTTATCCCTAATGAAGACCAGGGAATGATCTATGTGAATGTCGATGCACCTCCCGGAGCGACTCTCGAACGTTCGGAAGCTGCTTTGAGCAAAGTGCAGGCCGCTCTGTTGCCGTTGGAAGAAGTGGAAACGGTTTCCACATTGGCAGGCTACAGCTTGATGACGGAAACGGAAGGAGCCAGTTTTGGCATGGGGATGATCAACTTGAAGCCCTGGAACGAACGCGAGCAGACGGCCGAGGAACTGATGCGCGTCTATGCTGACCGCGTGTCGCATATCAAGGATGCGGATATCCAGTTCTTCCTTCCACCGACGGTTCCCGGTTTCGGTAATGCCAGTGGTTTCGAACTTCGTTTGCAGGATAAGACTGCCGGGACATTTGCCGAGTTGGACGAAGTGGCCAAATCGTTTGTGGCCAAGCTGAATGCCGATCCTCGTTTGTCGGGTGTCACATCCGGTTTCAATCCGAACTTCCCGCAATATCTGTTGCGGGTCGATCTGGCCAAAGCGGCAAAACTGGGAATTGATGTGAACGAGTCGATGGAAACTTTGCAATCCTATGTCGGGAGTTTCTATTCTTCCAACTTCGTCCGTTTCGGGCAAATGTACAAGGTGATGTTGCAGGCTGCTCCCGAATATCGTATGAATCCGGAGGATCTGTTCGGTTTGTATGCTAAAAATAAAGAGGGGAACATGGTTCCGTATTCCAACTTCATGACAATGGAGCGCGTGTATGGTCCGAGTCAGATTACCCGTTATAACCTGTTTACTTCGGCCATGATTACCGGTGAACAAGCACCGGGAGTCAGCTCGGGTGAAGCCTTGGAAGCCGTAGAGGAGATTGCTGCCGAAGTGTTGCCGAGAGGCTACGATATAGAATGGTCCGGCGTTGCCCGTGAGGAGAAAGAATCCGGTGGACAATCCTTGGTTATTTTCGCGATCTGTCTGGTCTTTGTCTATCTTCTTCTGGCGGCCCAGTATGAAAGCCTTTTGCTGCCGCTTCCGGTTATCCTCTCGCTTCCGGCAGGTGTGTTCGGATCATTCCTTTTACTATATGCGGTGGGACTGGAGAATAATATTTATGCTCAGGTGGCACTCGTGATGCTGATCGGCCTCTTAGGTAAGAATGCGATCCTGATTATCGAGGTGGCGAACCAGTGCCGCAAGGAAGGCGTTAGCATTATGGGAGCGGCCATCCAAGGGGCAACCAGCCGTTTGCGTCCGATTCTGATGACTTCTTTTGCTTTTATCAGCGGTTTGATCCCGTTGGCGGTAGCCAGTGGCGCTGGTGCTTTGGGCAATCGTTCCATCGGGACGGCGGCGGCCGGAGGTATGCTGATCGGTACGTTCGTGGGGATCTTCCTGATACCGGGGCTTTATGTGATATTTGAATCGTTGGCAACTTACTTAAAGGAAAAGAAACAAAAAGCAAATGAAGAAGAATATGAGTTTTAAGATAATTGCTACAGTTGGCTTGTGGGCGGCGATCGGCCTTACAGCTTGCAAGGCTCCGCAGCTCTCTCCGGATGGGGAACGTGCCGTACTGCCAGAAGGAGATGGGCATACCTATGACACTGCATTTGTAAAGCCGTTGGAGTGGAATGTGTTTTTCCAGGATTCCATCTTACAAGGATATGTGGAGGTCGCTTTGCAGAATAACTATTCGTTCAAGCAAAGCATGGAACGGGTGACAATGAGCCGGGCCAACCTGCAACGGGCAAAAGGCTTGCTATTACCTGAAGTTAGCCTCGGCATCGGGACTTCGGTCAACCGTTTCGGCGAATATACGATGGACGGAGTGGGGAATAGCGAGACTAATGTTCCTTCCTTGGCGAAAGACAAACATATCCCGGACCCTTACCGTGATTTCGGACTTTTCCTGAATTTCCAGTGGGAAGCGGATATATGGGGGAAGCTGACACGTAAGAAACAGGCGGCTGTGGCTCGTTGGATGGCTTCGGTTGAGGCAACCCGTTTTGCGCAGTCGGTCCTGATATCCGAATTGGCTGTCCACTATTATGAACTGATCGGTTTGGATAAGCGTCGGGATGTCTTGGAAGAAGCCCATATCAGTTCCAAACGTTCGTATGAGCTAACTCGCCAGCTGAAGAAGGAGGGGGCCGAGACGCAGTTGGCTGTCGACCAGTTTCATGCCCGTATGCTACTGATAGAAAGCAAACTGTTGGAAAATGATCAATTGATCGGGGAGAAAGAGCGTGCGATAGCCTGCCTGTTAGGTGTCTTTCCGTTTGAAATCAGGCGTATGAGTTTTGAAGAGCTGCGTCAGATCCCTTTCCCGCTATCAGACGGTGTTCCGGCGAACATGCTGACCTTACGTCCCGACGTACGGGCCGCCGAGATGGAATTGCTGGCTTCAAAGGCGGATGTAATGGCGGCTAAAGCAGCCTTCTATCCTTCGTTGGTGTTGGGTGCGGGAGGTGGCTTCAATAGCTTTGATCTTGGCAAATGGTTCACAGCGCCTGCTTCGCTGGTTTACGATTTGGCAGCAGGAATTACTGCACCAGTCTTCCAGCGGAACCAGATTCGTTCGATGTGGAACGAGGCGCGTGCTTCGCAACGGATTGCCTTGTCGCAATATCACGAAACGGCCTTGAAGGCCTATACGGAAGTATTGGATTTGTATTGTGCCGGTCTAAACCAAGTGGAGCGTGTCCGCCTGAAAGAAGTGGAGACCGTAGCTCACCAACGTTCGGTCACCAATGCCAATGAACTTTTCAAATTGAATTATGTCGGCTTCCTCGAAGTGCTCTCTGCCAATGAACGTTATCTGGATAGCGAATTGGAACGTATCGACATCATCACCGATCTTTGCCGGAAAAAGATCCTTCTCTACCGGGCGTTGGGCGGTGGTTGCTAAAGCTTTTAGACGAAAAGACGGATGTAGAAGGTTTGCATCCGTCTTTTTGGTTATCATGGAATTTTTGTTTCATCCAGATGAAACTTTTTATACTTTTGCATCGTTCTTAAAAATTGAAATGAGAAATGGAACATGCTCCTAAGATTAACAAAGTAGAGGTCCGTACTTTGCAGATGGCGGACTACCGACAATTATCTCAATCTTTTACAAGAGTTTATTCAGACGGCTCGGATGTGTTTTGGACACGTGAGCAAATCAAGAAGTTAATCACTATTTTCCCGGAAGGGCAGGTGGTTACGGTCGTGGATGATAAGATCGTGGGGTGCGCCTTGTCTATCATCGTCGATTACGACAAGGTAAAGAACGACCATACTTACGCCTTTGTTACTGGAAACGAAACCTTTAATACGCATAATCCAAAAGGCAATATCCTGTATGGAATAGAGGTCTTTATCCATCCCGATTACCGGGGCCTGCGTTTGGCACGGCGTATGTATGATTATCGGAAGGAATTATGTGAAAGCCTGAACTTGAAAGCGATTATGTTCGGCGGACGTATCCCGAATTATCATAAATATGCGGATACGATGCGCCCGAAGGAATATATTGATAAGGTCCGTAAAAGAGAAATTTATGATCCGGTGCTGACTTTTCAAATATCGAATGATTTCCATGTTCGTAAAGTGATGACGAATTATTTGCCGAACGATGAGGAATCCAAACATTATGCAACCCTGCTGCAATGGGACAATATCTATTACCAGCCGACTCCGGAAATCGTTTCGACCAAGACGACCGTCCGCGTCGGTCTTGTCCAGTGGCAGATGCGACCTTACAAGGGGCTCGATGACGTGTTCGAACAGGTGGAATTTTTCGTGGATGCCGTATCTGACTATAAGAGTGACTTCATCCTTTTCCCCGAATACTTCAATGCCCCTCTGATGGCTAAGTTCAACCACATGAGCGAGTCGGAGGCGATCCGCGAGCTGGCGAAATATACGGACGAGATGCTGAACCGCTTCATCAACTTGGCGATCAGCTACAACATCAATATCATTACCGGGAGCATGCCGTTGATCAAAGACGACGGGTTGTACAACGTCGGTTTCCTTTGTCGCCGCGACGGTAGTTATGAGACGTACGAGAAAGTGCATATCACGCCCGATGAAGCGAAGAGCTGGGGACTTTCCGGCGGTAAGATGGTGCAGACTTTCGAAACGGACTGTGCCAAGATCGGTGTCCTGATCTGCTACGATGTCGAATTTCCGGAACTGTCGCGTATCATGGCGGACCAGGGGATGCAGATTCTGTTTGTGCCCTTCCTTACCGATACGCAGAACGCCTATTCGCGTGTCCGTGTTTGTGCGCAGGCACGTGCGATCGAAAACGAATGCTTTGTCGTCATAGCCGGTAGTGTCGGTAACTTGCCCCGTGTCCATAACATGGATATCCAGTATGCGCAGTCCGGTGTCTTCACCCCGTGTGATTTTGCTTTCCCGACAGACGGGAAAAGGGCGGAGGCGACCCCGAATACGGAAATGATCTTGGTGTCGGATGTGGATCTCGATTTGCTGAACGAATTGCATACGTACGGAAGTGTCCGTAACTTGAAAGATCGCCGGCACGACCTGTATGAAGTGAAGATGAAGCGGAAGTAGCAGAAAGGTGGCGAATAGGTTCCTTGTTTTGTCATTTTGTTGTGATTCGCAAGACTTTTAAGATGTTTTATAAGTAGCACGCTTTTGATGGTGGGAGAAAAATGTTATATTTGTAGACAAATGACTTCAAAATAACATTCAATAACCCTTCCTAAAAAGTATTTGCTTATGATTAAAAGAAGATTACTATCGTACGACATTCCGCAATTGACAAAAGTATTTAAAAAAGATTTTCCCCAACTGGTAACGATGGCGGAAGAGAGTGAGAGCGCAGCGCTTTTTAAAGAAGCCTTGCGCTCTTTTGTTTTTTCCCGCATCGACAGGACGGTTGGCGGGAGCAATATGGGAAATGCCGTGGCGAAGCGTATTCTTCTGTTGATCGAACATGACGGTATGATGGTCTCCGAGCTTTCGACAGGTGAGGAGATGCCGGTACGGACGATTACCTGCCTGTGGCAGTTCCTGGCCGGGAAGCTGGAGGAAGATGTTTCGCCGGACTTCTTTATTGACCTGTACCGGCAATTCGAATTGCTGGAGAAGCCGGAGGAAATCGTTCCGGACCGTTCGCTTGTCAAACGGCAGATGAACCGTTGGCCGACCGGGCTGGACGAGGAGGTGATGGCGATCCGTCACTCCAACAAGGAGCGGATCATTGCCGGGTTGATACGTAAGATCGAACGGCGTCATGCCCCGACCTCTCGGTTCCAGTTTACGGAAGGGATGAGCTATGCCGAGAAATACGTCAAAGTGCAGGAATGGTGGAATACCGGCCGTTTCCATCTTGCGATGGCTTTCAAAAGCCCGACGGAACTGAACTATTTCCTTGGCGGTTCCCTGTCGGCTGGAACGATGGACCTGTTGGCACGTGCTCGTAAGAAAGGCATGCCGTTTTTTGTGACTCCTTATTACCTTTCCCTGCTGAACACGAATACAAGCGGATATGACGACGCTGCCATCCGCTCTTATATCCTTTATTCGGAAGAACTGGTCGATACATATGGCCGGATCAAGGCGTGGGAGAAAGAAGACATAGTCGTGGCCGGACAGCCGAATGCTGCAGGATGGTTGTTGCCGGAAGGACACAACATACACCGCCGGTATCCGGAGGTGGCGATCCTGATCCCCGATTCGATGGGGCGTGCCTGTGGCGGGCTGTGCGCTTCCTGCCAACGGATGTATGATTTCCAGAGCGAGCGCTTGAATTTTGATTTCGAATCTTTGAAACCAAAGGAAACATGGGATAAGAAACTGCGTCGGTTGATGCGCTATTTTGAAGAGGATGCGCAGCTTAGGGATATCTTGATTACTGGAGGCGACGCGTTGATGAGTCAGAACGCGACGCTCCGCAACATACTTGATGCCGTCTATAAGATGGCGGTCCGGAAACGAAAAGCCAACGAGAGTCGTCCCGAAGGGGAGAAGTACGCTGAGTTACAACGGGTCCGCTTGGGTTCTCGCCTGCTTGCCTACTTGCCTCTCAGAATCACGGACGAACTAGTCGGCATCTTGAGGAGTTTCAAAGATAAAGCCTCACGTGTCGGTGTTACGCAGTTTATTATCCAGACACATTTTCAATCCCCGTTGGAGGTCACGCCGGAAGCAAAAAAGGCGATCGAGGCGATTCTCTCCGCCGGTTGGATCATCACCAACCAGTTGGTCTACACCGTTGCCGCTTCTCGGCGTGGACATACGGCAAAACTTCGTCAGACGTTGAATGCGATGGGAGTGGTGTGCTATTACACTTTTTCGGTTAAGGGTTTTCACGAAAACTATGCCGTGTTCGCTCCTAATAGCCGTTCTTTACAGGAACAGCAAGAAGAGAAAGTTTTCGGCCTTATCCCCAAAGAGAAGCAGAAGGAACTGTATCGGCTGATCCGCTATGAGCGACCCTTAGGAAAGAAATTGTCCGGTTTTTTGAAAGAGAACCGTCTTCTTTTTGCTGCCACCGATCGCAGTGTGTTGAATCTTCCAGCCATCGGCAAAAGCATGACTTTTCAGATGGTCGGTTTGACAACAGAGGGAAAGCGTATCTTGAAATTCGACCACGACACCGGACGCCGTCACAGTCCGATTATCGATCGGATGGGAGAAGTCTACATCGTCGAGAACAAGTCCGTCGCCGCCTACCTGCGCCAATTACAGGATATGGGTGAAGATGTGCGGGAGTATATTAGTATTTGGAATTATTCCGAGGGGAGGACTGAACCTCGTTTCAGTATTTACGAATACCCCGACTATCCATTTGATGTTACAGAAAAGATGACAAATCTTGAGCTATAAAACGAGTAATTATTATCTTTGTTCGTGCTAAACCAATATAAAATGATACAGAACGAAAGAGAAATACGACACGAGTATGTGTTACAGGCTGTTCGTCAGATGATGACAGCCGCTCGGACAGCTCCGAAAGGGAAAGGCATCGATATTATTGAAGTGGCGATGGTGACGGATGAAGATATCAAACGCCTTTCCGAAGAGCTTGTCATCATGTCCGGCGAAACCGGTTTAAAATTCTTTTTGCGTGATGCTGACAATATTCTTCAGGCTGAAGCTATCATGATTGCTGGTACACGCCAGCAGGTTCAGGGTTTGAATTGCGCGCACTGCGGGTTTCCGACTTGTGTGGAGAAGCCGGAAGCCGTCCCTTGTGCGATTAATTCGGTGGACTTGGGCATTGCGGTCGGTTCGGCTTGTGCCACGGCGTCGGATTTGCGCCTGGATACACGTGTGATGTTCAGTGCCGGTATGGCTGCACAGCGTTTGGGAATGTTGGGCGACTGCAAATGTGTGATGGCGATTCCGGTAAGCGCGTCCTCGAAAAACCCGTTCTTCGATCGAAAAACCAAAACAGAGTAAGTCATGATAAAGTTTGATAACAAACTCGAACTGCGGTACTACTTCAATGATAAGTCAAACTACATGGATGCCATGATCAAACATCGTTCAGAAAAGGAGGTACTCTCGCTTGTTCGGACGTTAGCAGACATGTTGGATATCAAAATGACTGTCTATTGCGAGTCTTTTGCCCAACAGGAGGGCTTTCGCGAAATCTGGTCGGTGGCAGGTGAAAACAGCCGTCTGATCTCTGTTCTTCTTAACTTGTTCATGCAGGTATGGACGCGTCCGTCCCTTTTGGTCGGTGGACAACCGGTTGTGGACCGTTCGGTGACCGACGAGGAAAAGATGCAGCGCGAAATTGCCTTATTGCGTAGTAATTTGAGAAAAAAAATGCCCGGTATTACCGTGACGCGGGAGTTGGTGGAACTGCTCAGCGCATCGCCGCGTTTTTGTAAATGCAAATCGAACTTTTACGAAGCTGTACGCGGTTATCCGAAGGTGACAAAGTTCACTTTACGCGAACTGAACGAAAATAACCGCAGCCGTTCGGGATCGTTGGAGGTCAAACGCGAACAGTTTGACTATTACATCCTCCGTTCCGACGAATTGCCTCCTGTTAAAGACAACAAAGCAACGATAGAAATCATCTCACCTGTGCTGAAAGATGCCCGTTACCGTTGGAAAGGCATCTACAACAAGGGGGGCGAGACAATCGACTTTTACATGTGCGACGAAGATTTCAAGAAAGATATGTTCGATGAAAAGATTGCCTTCAAGAGCGGTATGTGTATAGATTGTGTGCTGGAGATACAACGGAAGATGAGTGAACTAGGTGAAGTGGTTAACATCAGCTACACGGTCGAGACGGTGATCCGTACCCGCTTCGATAAGATGGAAATCATTACGCCGCAAGGGAAACGCCACCTCAGGAAGCTCGAAGCTGAGAAAAAGCAGTTGACGCTTGATCTTTTCGGATAATAAATCGTCTTTTCGTCCGTGAATTGATAGTTTTATAATCTTAAAAAATGGCATGTTTTTTATGTCTCCAAAGCGTCCATGTAATTAATAAATAAGAGAATGGTAAAAGCAAAAACGGTATATGTTTGCTCCAACTGTGGGGCTGACTCTCCGAAATGGATCGGGAAATGTCCTTCCTGCGGGGAGTGGAACACGTATGTTGAGGAGATCGTGGTAAAGGAACCGGTCGGAAAGCGGGCACTTTATGGCGTTTCGGATGGTGGCAAAGTGCGTCCCGTCCTGTTTCGAGATATTACTTCTGAAGAGGAGACGCGTGTCGACCTCGGAGACCGGGAGTTGAACCGTGTTCTTGGCGGCGGTCTGGTAAAAGGATCACTGGTCTTGATCGGCGGGGAACCGGGTATCGGGAAATCGACCCTCGTCCTGCAAACCGTTTTGGGGTTGAAAGGACTCCGCACGCTTTACGTCTCCGGCGAGGAGAGCAGTCGCCAGTTGAAACTCCGTGCCGACCGCATCGCGCACGAGAATCCAGATTGTTTCATTCTCTGTGAGACCAATCTCGAACAGATATTCGTACAGACCAAGAACGTTCAACCCGACCTCTTGATTATCGACTCGATACAAACCATTTATACGGAGGTGGTCGAATCTTCTCCCGGAAGTGTTTCGCAGGTACGCGAGTGCAGTGCGGCTATTCTGAAATATGCGAAGGAGAGCGGCACACCTGTTCTTCTGATCGGCCATATCAATAAGGAAGGGAGTATTGCTGGGCCGAAGGTGTTGGAACATATCGTTGACACCGTACTTCAATTTGAGGGCGACCAGCATTATATGTATCGTATCCTCCGCAGCATCAAGAACCGTTTCGGAAGCACAGCGGAATTAGGTATTTACGAGATGCGCCAGGATGGTCTTCGCGAAGTCAGTAACCCTTCAGAACTACTCCTAACGCAGAATCATGAGGGATTGAGCGGCGTGGCGATCGCGGCTGCGATCGAGGGGATCCGTCCCTTCCTGATCGAGACACAGGCGTTGGTGAGTTCTGCTGTCTATGGGACGCCTCAGCGTAGCGCGACAGGATTCGATCTTAGGCGTATGAACATGTTGCTCGCGGTGCTCGAAAAGCGTGCCGGATTTAAGCTGGTTCAGAAAGATGTCTTTTTGAATATTGCTGGTGGGCTGAAGGTGAATGATCCGGCGATCGACTTGGCGGTGATCAGTGCAATTCTTTCTTCTAGCCTCGACATTTCGATCGAGCCGGGTATCTCGATGTGTGGCGAGGTGGGGCTTTCGGGAGAGATCCGTCCGGTGAACCGTATCGAGCAGCGCATCCTAGAAGCGGAAAAATTGGGTTTCTCGCGCATTATCATCCCGCACAATAACCTGAAAGGTTTCGACACATCCAAATGCAAGATGCAAATCGTGCAAGTGCGCAAGGTGGAAGAGGCTTTCCGGCAATTGTTCGGATAAGTTTATATGTATATGAATAAAAGTGTTGTTTATCTATTTGTAAGTGTTTTCTTCTTGTTTACAAGCTGCGAGTATCGGCTGGGGGAGAATTTTATGGATTTTGAAAAGTGGCAGGCTGATTCGGTTGCGATGAGTGTGGACTTCTATGGTCCGTTTATCCATGATTGGGAAAACAAAATCTTTGTGGTGGAACATAGTGGTAATGCTGCTTGCCAAATCAGTCCGTTGCCCGGTTTTGAGGTTGAGAAGCAGATCGTCCGCATTGGAGAGATGGAATGGGAAAGCGATGGGACACGATGTGATTTCATGCTGGATGTGGATCTGATTCCGAATGGCTCTTATGAGTTGTCGTGCGAGGTTTTCGCCCGGACGAATAATGGGACGGTTGCCGGACAGGTCGGGGTCGAGCGATATGTGGAAAAGCGTAGTTGGCCCCTCAAGATAAACGCGCGTACCGAGTCGGAGTTCTCTTTGCGGCATCGTGTGAATGAAGAAGGACTGATCGAAATATTTTGGGAGGTAGACGGGGCACTCCGTGCCGGATTCGACCATTACCAGATAGAGTTCAGTACGATTGACGAGAATGCTCATTCAACCTATATCACGCAAAGGTCGGATTTCGACAAATGTTTTTATACCGATAAGCGATATGCTGGGGAGAAGGGGGAATATAAGGTCTATATTTATTTCAAGTCGGAAGCCGACCGTCCCCGTTCGCTTGGATCGCTTGATTTGGAGCAAGCTGAACCAGAGGTGCAGGTAGAATATATGAAGGAAGATCGCATACGCTTGTCCTGGACATATCCTTACCGTTCGGCAGTCGATGTCGTCTATGGTGGTGAAATCGTGGCGGAGAAGGTGACGGACGGCATTGCGGAATTTTCTCTTGCCGGGCAGGAAGAGCGTGTGGTTGAATTGCGTTTTTCTCCCGTCGATGACTGGGGTTATAAGAATGCGAATTATTCGTTTAACCTCGAAAACTGTCCGAATATATGAAAAAGGTATTATTATTTATAGCCATTCTGTTCTTTTTCGACCGTTTCGGGCAGGCTCAGTCGTTGACAATCGAATATAATATCGGTCACGGTTCGTATCAGATGTCCGATATGAAAGATATATTGAAAAATCAGATGCTTCCTGTTACCAATGCACAGGTTACAGATAATTTCCCCGGTTATGTGACGCAGGATGCCCGTGTCGGAGTCGAATGGCGGCGCCATCATGTGGGATTTCTTTTTAACTATATGAATACGGCGGGCAAGAATGGAGTAACGGATTATTCCGGCTCTTGCGACTACAAGTTGCGTAACAAAGGATATAAGCTCGGTGCTTTTTACCACTTCTGTCTGGTGAAGGAAAAAGTCAGTATCTTTACATTCGAGCCGTATGTGGGGCTCTCGACAGGTTTTGTGCTGAACAAGGTGAACGAGATAAACCGCCTGTTCGTCGAGTCCGACCCGGAAGTTGGATACCGGAAGGATAATACTTTTTCCGGCAGGAACTTCTTTGTGGAGCCTACTTTTGGCATCAAGTTTAGCCTATGCCGCTATGTTACATTAAACATGAGTATCGCTTATGAATGGGATGCTGTGATGCAGAAGTGTCAGAGTCGGAATCCAGATTTTCCATCGACTTTCAAAGTGGATTGGAGCGGATACAGGGCACAAGCCGGTTTGATTTTTTGTTTGAATTTAAAGAAGTAACAATGATACAAGAATTACAACTCCGTATATTGCCTGAAGAAGCAGTCAGCGAACAGTCGCTGAAGCAGGTGGTGGCTCGCGAGACGGGAACATCTGTCCCGTACATCCACACCGTTCGGGTACTAAAACGTTCTATCGATGCACGTCAGCGTACGATCTATGTGAATGTAAAACTGCGTGCTTTTATCAATGAGCAGCCAGATGAACCAGAATTTCAATTGGTGGAATATAAAGACGTATCAGCAGGGAAGCCTGTCGTGGTGGTAGGAGCGGGGCCGGGTGGTTTGTTTGCCGCTCTTCGTCTGATTGAGCTCGGCTTACGTCCGATCGTGATCGAACGTGGAAAGAACGTGCGCGAACGTAAAAAGGATATCGCTCTGATCAGCCGTGAGCATAAGGTGGACGAAGAGTCCAACTATAGTTTCGGTGAAGGGGGAGCCGGTGCCTATTCTGACGGCAAACTTTACACTCGCAGCAAGAAACGGGGTTCGGTTGACAAGATTCTGAATGTCTTTTGCCAGTTTGGGGCGAGCACTTCGATTTTGGCGGACGCCCATCCGCATATCGGTACGGACAAGTTGCCGCGCGTGATCGAGAATATCCGCGAACAGATTATCCGCTGTGGTGGGGAGGTCCATTTCGAGACACGAATGGATGCCTTGGTCATCCGGAGTGGGGAAGTCGTAGGTGTCGAAACGAATACGGGCGAGAACTTTCTGGGACCGGTCATCCTGGCAACCGGTCATTCCGCCCGGGATGTGTATCGCTACCTCCATGACCGGCAAATCCCTATCGAAGCCAAAGGCATTGCTGTCGGCGTCCGTTTGGAACATCCGCAGATGCTGATCGACCAGATACAATATCATCGTAAGGAGGGTAGAGGAAACTATCTGCCGGCAGCCGAATATAGTTTTGTGGCGCAAGCCGGCGGACGGGGAGTCTATTCTTTTTGTATGTGTCCAGGCGGTTTCGTCGTCCCGGCGGCAAGTAGTTCCCGCCAGGTGGTAGTCAATGGAATGTCTCCTTCCAATCGTGGTTCCCGCTGGGCGAATTCCGGCATGGTGGTGGAGATACGCCCGGAAGACTATTCCGAATTGATGAAACACGAAGAAATGGCGGTCAGCAAGGATTCGCCGCTCGCTTTGATGGCTTTCCAAGAACGTTTGGAAGAACTTTGCTGGCTGAACGGCGGGATGAAGCAAACCGCCCCTGCACAGCGGATGGTTGATTTCGTGAATAAGAAAAACTCTTTCGATCTTCCCGAATCCTCTTATACGCCCGGTCTGCTGGCTTCCCCGTTGCATTTCTGGATGCCGGAGTTCGTCACCGGCCGCTTACGTGAGGGCTTCCGCCATTTCGGTAAAGTCTCCAGAGGCTTCCTGACCAATGACGCGGTGATGATCGGGGTGGAAACCCGGACCTCTTCGCCCGTCCGTATCCTGCGCGACAAGGAAAGCTACCAGCATATAACCTTGAAAGGTCTTTTTCCTTGTGGAGAAGGCGCCGGCTATGCAGGCGGAATCGTCTCTGCTGCTATTGATGGTGAACGGTGTGCGGAAGGGGTTGCCGGATATTTATCCCTTGTTTAAAGCATATATGTTAATAAGTAAACAACTGATTCCATTCAAATGTTATTTTGCATAATGAAAACAGTGGGATAAATACGTTGGTTTTACAGGATGCGAGGACGGAGTACGTTTTCTGTTTGTGACAGGACTGGGCATTTGATCTGTTTTCGTATCTTTGTAGCGTAATGCTTTTACGTTATGAGGAAAACATACTTGATCACTCTTTTGCTTTGTTGCTTTAGTGCCTTGCTGAATGGGGCTGTTTCACCTTTTTCTTTTTCTTCTTTAAAAATGGAAGAAGGTTTGTCGCAGCTTTCCGTCTTGAAAATACATCAGGATAAGAGCGGTTTCATGTGGTTTGCCACGCGTAACGGCTTGAATCGTTATGACGGTAATTCTTTTGTCGTGTATAAACATAGTAATGGCGACTCATTAAGCTTGTCCAGTAATCATGTGACAGCATTGGCTGAAGATGACCGTGGAAACTTGTGGGTAGGCACGATGAACGGTCTGAACCGGATGGATTTGAGGGTGGATCGTGTATATTCTCTCAACGATATGGCTGCTTATAAGCAGTCTCCCCTTTATCATACGTGGATTTCAAGCTTGTATGTGGATAGACAAAAGCGTTTTTGGGTTGGAACAAATAAAGGTCTATACTTGTATGATTATGAGAATGATTCGTTTATCTTGAACGACTTGGAGGGAGAACTGCCACGTGACCAGATTATGGTTATCAACGAAGACCATGATGGCAATCTGTTAGTCGGAACTTTACAAAACGGACTTTATATCTGTGACAGTAAGTTGAATCTCTTGTCTCATTATTTTAAAAATACGACTCCCTTTTCATTAACGGATAATAATATATCTGCTATCCATGAAGACAGTGAAGGACGTCTGTGGGTGGGAACCCGTTCGGGTGGATTGAACCGGATCGACACGGAGACAAATGCTGTTACGCATTATACTGCTTGGAACGGCAGACTGGGAAATAATTCGGTTCGTACAATTAATACTTATAATGGTCAACTGGTGGTCGGAACTTTTAACGGATTAAGTCTTTTGAATTTGGTGGACGGTTCATGTACGACCTATACGAATTTTGACGAACAAAAAGGAGGTCTTAGTCATTTTTCCGTCTTTTCTGCTTTCGTAGATAATGCGAATACGTTATGGATTGGCACATACGCTGGAGGTGTCAGTTACAGTAATCCTTTGAACAGCCGTTTTACTTTTTACGATTTGCAGGGTGGTTCAGACAAGCTGTTTGGAATCTTTGCCACGATGGCCTATCAGCCGGACCATACTTTGTGGATTGCTTCGGAAGGGCGAGGCCTACTTTCACTGGATTTGAATACAGATATGTTTGAACGTTTCCTGCTGGATGCTCGGCCGAATGCTCTGAATGATCGGAATATTATCAAATCTCTGTTTGTGGAGGGTGATTTCGTTTGGTGCGGAACGCAGAAAGGCACTTTATACCGATTCGATACCCGGACAAAGAAATTCTCTCTTTTTTATACTTTTCATAAGGAGGTTAGTATTTATACGATCACGCGTTGCAGTGATGGTGTATTGTGGTTGGGAACGACAGACAACACGGGAATTGTCCGTGTGTTTCCGGACGGCAGGATCGCTCCGTCGGATTCAGTTTTCGCCTTGTTGCCAAGTGTACGCAGTTTCCTGGAGATACGGGACGGTGTTTATTTGGTAGGTATGCATACCGGCGGACTGGCGCTCTACGATTCCCATACGCATAAGTTGATAAAATATAATACTCGTGAGGAAGGTTCCCGGAAGTTATACAACGACCAGGTAAGTAATATCGTAAAGGATAGGGAGGGGCGAATCTGGATCGGTACTTTCGGTGGAGGTTTTTGTCGCTTTGACGAAGAAAAAGGCATTATGGAGTGGTTGACGGCCGTCGAGGGGCTGAGCGACGATAATATCAATTCGATAATTCCCGGAGACGACGGGAAACTTTGGATCAGTACCGGTAACGGTATTTCTGCCTACGATCCTGAATCGCGCCAGTTTACCAATTATATGGGTAGAAGCGAGATCCCAGTTAATGAATTCAGCATGAAAGGCGGCATCAAATTGCCCGGTGACCGAATCTATTTCAGCGGAAGCAACGGCCTTGTCTCCTTTTACCCTGAACGGTTGATAGAAAACCGTTTTATACCTCCGGTCGTACTGACCTCTTTTACGGTTAACAATAAACCGGTTGTTCCCGGCGACCCTTCGGGGTTGCTCGATAAAGTTCTTGATTATACGCAGGCGATAGATCTTGATTATAATCAGAATAACTTCTCTGTTGGGTATGCCGCTTTAAACTATCTTTATCCGAATCAGAATAAATATGCTTATATGCTAGAAGGGTATGATACGGACTGGAATGATGCTGGTTCTCGAAAGGAGGCTTTCTATACGAACTTGAAACCGGGAGATTATGTTTTTCGTGTTCGCGCCTCCAATAACGACGGTCTTTGGAACGATGAAGGGCGGTCGTTGTCGATTCATATTCGGACTCCATTCTGGCAGACCTGGTATGCCTATATGTTGTATCTGTTGATTATAGGTGGCATCCTTTATGTGGTCTGGTATTATCTGCATATGAAGCGTAAGCTGGAACAGGACCTGGTCGAAAAGCAGAAGGAGCAGCAGCGGCAGGAGGAGTTCCATCAGTCCAAAATACGCATGTTTACCAATTTTTCGCACGAATTGCGTACACCGTTGATGTTGATCCTGTCTCCTTTGGAAGAGGTGTTGCAACGGGTAGATATGAACCCGAACTTGAAAGGTTCGTTGCGTCTAGTCTATGGAAATGCCCAGCGTCTTTTGTTGCTGGTGAACCAGTTAATGGATCTGAGGAAGAACCAGAGTGGCAACCTGCAACTACGTGTTTCGCATAATGATCTGTATCTGTTTACGCAGGAGATATATATTGCCTTTAATCAGATTGCGGTCAAGGAACGGATTACCTTTCGTTTGGAATCCGATGAGTCGGGAATAGATGCGTGGTTCGACCGTGTTTTATTGGAGAAGGTATTTTTCAATCTTTTGTCGAACGCTTTCAAACATACGGCTCCGGATGAGTCGATAACCATTCGTTTGCAATTGTTCTCAGTTGCCGGATTGCAGGAGCAATTTCCCGGCAGGATAAGTGGGGAAGTTCGGGGGACTTCTCGATATGTTTGTCTGTCTGTAGAAGACACAGGGAAAGGGATAGACGATTCCGACAAGTTTCATATATTTTCCCCTTTTTACCAGGGAACGGATGAAAGTGAGTCGAATACGGCTGGAACTGGTATAGGGTTGAGTCTGGTACTCTCTATCGTGAAATTGCATAAAGGGGTTGTATGGGTAGAAGACAACAAACCAAAAGGGGCTGTATTCCGTGTCTTGATTCCGATAAACCGCGAAGCATATGCTCATGAGCAATTTGCAGAAGATGACTCTTCTGCGAGGAATCCCTATGGAGGAATTGAAGTAGCTGAGGATGAATCCAAAGTCCCTGACAATATGCAGGAACAGCTGCCTGTTTCCGGTCAGCGTTATACCTTGTTATTGGCCGAAGATAATCCGGATGTCCGTCGGTATATCTGCAAACATCTCGAACCTTATTTCGATGTGCTTGAAGCGGAGAACGGGGTAGATGCTTTCAATAAAATTGCAGAAACCTTGCCGGATCTGGTGGTAAGCGATATTATGATGCCGAAAAAAGACGGCTTGCAACTTTGTTCGGAGATCAAGCAGGATTTGCGGACCGGACATATCCCGGTTATCATCATTACGGCGAAATCGATGGTGATGCATATCAAAGAGGGATTTCAGTGTGGTGCGGACGATTATATCGTGAAGCCTTTCAATATGGAGGTCCTGCTGTGTCGTATTCGGAATATCTTGGCTTCTCGTGAACGGTTGAAGGAATTGTATGGGAAAAAATTTTCGTTGGAGTCATTGGGTTTCGAGACGACATCGGCGGACGATACATTTATGCAAAAATTGTTCGGGGTGATTGAGCAGAATCTTTCCAATCCGGGGTTGAATGTGGAGATTCTATGTAAAGGAGTCGGTATGGGACGTGCCAACTTCTATAGGAAGCTGAAAGCGATAACCGACCTTTCGCCGGTGGATTTGATCCGTAACAAACGTCTTGAGATTGCTGCAAGAATGCTGCTGGAAACGGATATGAACATATCTGAAGTTTCTGCCAATATCGGTTTCAATTCCCATGCTTATTTTGCTACTTGTTTCAAAGCGATGTACGGCATGTCGCCGACCGAATATGTGCAACAAAATAAAAAAAATCTATATCATGTATAAATTATTACTTTATGTTATTTTTTTGTTATTTTGCCAATGCAAGAGAGATCATTCTTTAAAGGAAGAAGTGACGGATTTACTCCGAACTGAAATTGTTATTCGTGGAGATAAAGCCTTGGCAGAAGAACCTGTGACCATTACTGCATATAGAGCGGAAAGGAGTGCCGGAGGGATTCATGATTTCTACTCCGAAGGCGATTATTGGTGGCCCAATCCGATAAATCCGGATAGTGCCTATATACGTCGGGATGGGCAGACAAATCCCGATAACTTTGTTGCTCACCGTCATGCCATGATCCGCTTCAGTTCGCTGGTTGGCGACTTGACCTCCGCCTGGCTGGTGACGAAAGACGAGAAATATATTCGGCAAGCGGTTAAGCATATCCGCGCCTGGTTCATCGCCCCCGAAACTCGGATGAATCCAGACCTGCAATACGCGCAGGCGATCAAAGGGATCGTGACAGGACGGGGGATCGGTATCATCGATACGATCCATCTCTTGGAGGTCGTGCAATCCCTTATCAAGATGGAAGAGGCCGGCGTTCTTGCTGTCGAGGATGTGGCTGGTAGCCGTACTTGGTTTTCCGATTATCTGAAATGGTTGACAACGCATCCTTACGGGGTAGACGAGATGAATGCTAAAAACAATCATGGAACTTGTTGGGTGATGCAGGTAGCCCAGTTTGCTAAATATACCGGCGATAAGGAGATTCTCGACTTTTGCCGGAACCGTTACAGGTCTGTTCTGCTTCCTTCACAGATGGCGGAGGACGGCAGTTTTCCGCTTGAACTGAAACGGACGAAACCGTACGGCTATTCCTTGTTCAATCTGGATGCCATGGCTACGATCTGCCATATTCTTTCGGACGGGGAAGATGATTTGTGGCAGTACTCGATGGACGACGGTCGCAATATGCAAAAGGCGGTTGCTTGGCTGTTCCCGTATATAGCAGATAAATCGAGCTGGCCTTTTGCCGAAGATGTCATGTTTTGGGATGAATGGCCGGTTGCCCAGCCTGCCCTTTTATTCAGTATTTGTAACACTTCTAATAGGACTTATCTGGAAATTTGGAAAAGTTTGGAACATTTTCCGACAAACGATGAGGTAATCCGTAACTTGCCGATCCGACATCCGTTATTGTGGCTATGAAAACGGTTTAAAAAATGAATCTATTTTCTTTCAATATTGTATCTATTTTCTGAAACCCGCTTTGAATGCGGGTTTTTAATTTTTGACAGAGCTGAATTTTAAAGTAAAAGAGATAAATTTTAAATAGTTCGAAACCTCCATCTCATACATTTGCAACTAAAGAAAAACACAAAAAGTTTCAATCTTAATAACAATATTATGAATTACACGTACATGAAAGGTTGTGCTCTGTGCATGACATTGTGCCTGACTTCGGCTGCTCTGCCTGGCAGGGCGAATGCAGAAAGTTCGGCTATCGTGAATGAAGTCTTGCAGTCATCTGTTGTGAAAGGGGTGGTAAAAGACTCGAATGGTGAACCTCTGTTAGGGGTTAATGTCCTTGTAAAAGGTACGACTATCGGTGCCGTCACCGATATAGACGGAAACTTTTCTTTTGAAGCTCCTGCCGATTGTACATTGGTTATCTCTTACATTGGATTTGAATCGCAGGAAGTAAAAGTAAAAGGCAATGCTCCTCTGAACATTATTCTGAAAGAAGATTCCGAAGCATTAGACGAAGTGGTAGTGGTCGGTTATGGTGTACAAAAGAAAAGTGACGTGACTGGAGCTCTTTCTTCTGTGAAAGGCGATGATCTGACAAAATTGTCCATATCACGTACCGATCAGGCTTTGCAAGGACAGATGGCCGGTGTGATGGTACAGAATAGTGTGGCTGCACCAGGTGAATCGCCTAACATTATTATTCGTGGCGGTAACTCCTTGAAAGGCGAAAATGCTCCGTTGGTTGTGATTGACGGTGTTCTCGGTGGTGATCTTTCTTTGATAGACCCGAATGACATTACTTCTATCGAAGTATTGAAAGATGCTTCTTCTACCTCTATTTACGGTTCCCGCGGAGCGAATGGTGTCATCATGGTGACGACCAAACGTGGGCAGACTGGTAAACCGACCGTTTCTTATAGTGGTTATGTTTCGCTTTCGCAGGTATCAAAGAAAATGGATATGCTGAATGGTCAGGAACTATATGGCTTATTGAAAGAAGCACAGGAGAAATATCCTACGACAGCATTGAAAATACCGGAGTGGATAGATCCTAATAACTTGAATAATACCGACTGGCAGGATGAAGTGTTCCGTACGGCCCCTATCACGGGCCATTCGTTGTCTGTAAGTGGCGGAACAGAAACGACACGCTATAGTTTGTCTGGTAACTACTTGATGCATCAGGGTATTGTGAAGAACTCTGATTTCAATCGTGCCGGCATACGTGCCAATATCGAACAGAAACTGGGAAAGAAGGTGACGGTCGGAGCTCTTATCAATGCTTCCCGTTCGTCATCTTCCAACGCCAGTGTCAATCAGATGAACGGTTCTGATGGTGGTGGTGTCACGTTCTCTGCTTTAGGTTTTGGGCCATTGGTCCCTGTCTACAAGGAAGACGGCAGCCTTAGCGGTCCGCTAAAGGATGGAGCACAGATGAATAATCCGGTAGCTCTGATTAATGATCAGGTTGTGGATAAATTCCGTAATTATTTTCAGGGTACTGCTTTCCTGGAATGGGAAATCTTGAGCGGCTTGAAATTTAAGACAGCTTGGACTTACACATATAGCGACCGTAAACAACGCCAGTTTACTTCTGGAGAGAATCTTCTTTCTTATAAAGGGCAGGGATATGCTTACATGAACGATCAGGAAACCACAAACTGGCTTGGTGAAAATACGTTGACTTATTCCAAGACATTTAATAAAGATCACTCTTTGAATGTTGTTGCCGGTTTTACAGCTGAGGCTTCCGATTATTTCAACAATAACAGCAGTGGTAAAGGGTTCGACATCGAATCGCTTGGTTATTGGAATATGGGACTTGCCAATAGCAGTCTGTTGTCTGTCGCTTCTGGTGGAAACCATTCTGCCATTGCTTCCTGGTTGGGCCGTGTGAACTATGCTTATAAAGGTAAATATTTGGCATCTGTTAGTTTCCGTGCTGACGGTTCTTCCAAGTTTGCGAAGAATAATAAATGGGGATATTTTCCTTCTGCTGCTTTGGGATGGCGTATCAGTGAGGAAGATTTCATGAAAGACATTTCTTGGATACAGAACCTGAAACTGCGTGCCAGCTATGGTGAAACAGGTAGCCAGGCGATTACAGCCTATCAGTCGTTGGCTAGTTTTAGTACGACCAGTTATGTCCTGAACGGAAGTTCTGCAGTGGCTCTTGTTCCAGGTCGTGTACCGAATCCCGACTTGAAATGGGAAACAACTAAACAGACGGATATAGGCATTGATTTGAGCGTATTGGGCGGACGTATATCTTTGGTTGCGGATTATTATTATAAAAAGACAGTCGATCTGCATTATGACAAGATCCTTCCGTACTATACAGGTTATTCTTCACAGACACAGAACATCGGTAGTAAATCCAATAAAGGTTGGGAATTTTCTCTGAATACACAGAACTTAGTGGGTGACTTCAAGTGGTCTACTTCTTTGAATATCGCTTTGAATCGGGAAAAAGTGCTTGACCTTGGCGATGATGAATACTTTTATACAAATGGTTCCGGAGGTGCTTTGGGAGCTGGTTTCAATGAAACTGGTATTGTGAAGGTCGGTGAGCCGTTGGGGAACTTCTACGGATATGTCTTTGACGGTATCTATCAGAATGAGGCAGAAGCCAAGGCTTTGGGGCTGACAAAAGATGATGTCGGTAGCGTGAAGTTCAAGGATTTGAATGGTGATAACAAGATTACGACTGAAGACCGTACGATCATCGGTAATGCCAACCCGGACTTTATCTTTGGTATTGGTAATGACTTTTCGTATAAGAATTTTGATCTGAGCTTTATGTTTCAGGGAACCTATGGCAATGATGTCTATAATTTGTTGAAAGTGACTTTCAGCGAATTACCGAGCAACTCGAACAATACCGGAAATGCTTTTGCGTTTGTAAAGGATTCCTGGAGAGGTGAAGGAACTTCGAATACGCAACAGGCATTTAACAAGGGTGTGGGTCCATCTTCATCTCGTTTTGTGGAAGATGGATCTTATATTCGCTTGAAAAATTTGACGTTCGGCTATACTCTTCCTAAATCAGTTACATCCAAATGGGGCATTTCTAACTTACGTTTCTATCTGAGCGGACAGAACCTATTTACAATTACCGGCTATTCCGGTTATGACCCTGAAGTCAGTTCCCGTACAGGTAACTATAACTTAGGTTTTGACGGTGGTAGTTATCCGGCAACCCGCTCTTATACCTTCGGATTGAATCTTACATTATAATTGAACCATTAATATAAAGACGAAAATGAAAACATATATATATAAAGCAGTTGCAGGGGTGTGCTCCCTGATGCTATTGATGAGTAGTTGCGAGTCTTTCTTGTCGGAAGAGCCGAAAGATTTCCTCTCGCCTGAAAACTTACCGAACACGGAGGCTGAATGCAATATGCTGCTGATGGGATCGCTGTCTTATTGGCGTAGCAACAACTTCGAACGTCATATTAACTTTATAGCCGAAGCAACGACTGATGCTGTTGTCAGTGCTACAGCCAATAATGTGGCTCGCGATGAAATGAACTCTTTGACTTGGCAAAGCGATAACGAGAGCCTTTATAAGCCCTGGCAGCAATTTTATGCTTGTATCAATGCTTCTAACATCATGATCGAGAAAGTTCCGAATGCTTCGAAAGTTTCGGATGAGGTCAAGACACGTTATGTCGCAGCTGCCCGTTATATGCGTGCGATGTCCTATTTCTATCTGGTGCGTATCTTTAATGATGTTATTTATCTGGACACGCCGGTGAATGACTTTACCAGTGCGAATAACATGACAAAGACACCGGCTAAAGAAATATATAATAAGATTGTTGAAGATTTGGAATATGCAGAAGCCAATCTTCCCGTAAAATGGGATTCTGGAACGGAACGTCCGACTGTCGCTGCCGCCAAGTCTTTGCTTTCATGGGTTTATATCACGATGGCCGGTGAACAAGTTAAAGACAATACCATGTGGGCGAAGGCGGCTTCCAAAGCGAAGGAAGTCATTGATAATGCCGCTACTTACGGTATTAAGCTGGAAGAAAATTATGCCGATCTTTGGCTGGTCAACAATCGGTATAACAAAGAATCGATCTTTGCCCTGAATTTTGCAGATGGGTTAGGAGATAACCAGTGTGGAGCCGAGTGGCGTCCGACCAGTATCGGGTCCGAATCAGGATGGGGATTCTTTTATACGAAACAATCCTATATCGATAAATTTGATGATAAGGATAAACGGAAAGCCGCTACCTTCTTGACCGAAATTGTCAGTACAGTTGATAATAAAACCTATACGACTGAGAATTTCGGTAGTCCGTATCCACATGGAAAGAAATGGTGTGATGGAGGTCGTGAAAATTTCTCACAGCGTAACAAGCGTACGGATATGTACATTCCTATCATCCGTTATGCCGATGTCTTGCTGATCTTTGCCGAAGCGGAAAACGAAGCCAATGGTCCGACGGCTGCAGCTTATGATGCCGTGAATCAACTGCGTGTACGTGCCGGTTTGGATAACTTGTCCGGTTTGTCTAAAGAGACTTTCCGTCAGGCAATCCAAAAAGAATGGACGTTAGAGACGACACACGAACGGATCTATCGTTTCAATTTGGTTCGCTGGGGCACTTATCTGACGGTAATGAAGGAATATTTCCAGAAAAATTTTCCTGAAAAGGTGAAGAATGTAACGGAAGAACGGTTGTATTTCCCTTGTCCGGAGCATGATTCATTGATCAATCCGAATTTGTAAGAAAATTTTTGAGTAGGTTTAAATAATCTTGGGGTATGGAATGACTGATGATTTCATACCCCTTCTTATAACACAAAATGGACAAAATGAAACTGAAAATTCTTTTTTTTGTTTTTCTGCTTGTCTGTAGTTCCTGTGCTTTGGACAAGAGGGATATTATCAGTTCGAATTTTGATTTTGCCGATATACAGTTGAAACATGCATTCGTGGAAATGGATTCGGTTTATAAAAGTACGGACAAGCTGCTTGCCAATCCTCGCAATATCGATCCGAACGGTTTCCTGCGCATGGTGGCATCCCATGATTGGACAAGCGGTTTTTTCCCAGGCGAACTTTGGTATATGTATGAATATACTAAAGATGATTTTTGGAAGGAGAAGGCCAGGAAACAGACTGAACTGCTTGAACAGGAGAAATGGAATGGGAGTACCCACGATATGGGCTTTAAAATGTATTGTAGCTATGGTAACGGTTATCGGTTAACTCAGGATTCTGGTTATAAGGATATTCTGTTGCAGTCTGCCTACACCCTGATCAGACGTTACAATCCAAAAGTGGGTTGTATCCGTTCCTGGGATCATAACAGGGATAAATGGCAATATCCCGTAATCATCGATAATATGATGAATCTGGAACTACTTTTCTGGGCTTTCCGTACGAATGGTGATTCCACTTTCTACCAGGTTGCAGTCGACCATGCCCGTACTACGATGAAGAATCATTTTCGTAAGGACTACAGTTCCTATCATGTTATCGACTATGATACGTTGACCGGCGCAGTCTTGCATAAAAACACCCATCAGGGGTATTCCGATGCTTCGGCTTGGTCGCGTGGACAAGCGTGGGGATTGTACGGCTATACGATGTGCTATCGAGAAACTGGATTGCCTGAATTTTTGGAACGTGCCAAACAAATTGCCTCTTATATTTTTTCCAATCCTACATTGCCGGACGATTTGATACCTTATTGGGATTATAATGCTCCAGGAATACCGGACGAGCCGCGTGATGTATCGGCGGCCACCGTTACGGCTTCTGCTCTTTACGAGTTGAGTATGTATGATGAAACGAATAGAACCGGATATGTGGATAGGGCTGATAGGATATTGGAAAATCTGACGAACCGTTATCGGGCGAGTGTAGGGAAAGACTGTGGTTTCCTGCTTTTGCATAGTACCGGTTCCAAGACTCACGGTTCGGAAGTGGATGTGCCGATCGTATATGCGGATTATTACTATCTGGAAGCCTTGTTGCGAAAAGCCAAATTGGAAAAAGAAGGAACTGCTCTCTTGTAAAATTAATTGAATTTTAAATTGAATATTAGAATATGAAGTACTTGTTTGTTGCATGCTTATTGTGTTTGTCCGTTCTGTCGGCTGTGGCGAAAGTGCCTGCTATGAATAAGATTCGGCTGACGAACAATTGGGAATATCTGAAAGGTGATTTGGGGGGAATCTGGGAGGCTGTACGTCCTGCCGCACCCGGCAGTTCGGAGGCGGTTCCTATCTGGCAGCCTGTTACGTTACCTCATTGTTTTAATGCCGAAGATGCTGTTGATCCGGACGTGAATTATTATGAAGGTCCGGGATGGTATAAAACTTTGTTGGCGATAGACAATCCCTATCGGAACGGGCGGATCGTACTCGATTTCGACGGGGCGGGACAGAAGACGGATGTCTATGTCTATACGACTCATGTCGGTAGCCATGTTGGCGGTTATGACAGTTGGAATGTCGATATTACGGATGCGGTAAAAGCATTTCTCGGCAGTAAAGATGCGAAACGTTTCAAAGGGAAAGTACCTTTGTCGATCCGTTGCGATAATTCACGTGATCTGGAAATGATACCATCCGATCTGGCTGATTTCAATATCTATGGTGGTCTGTACCGGTATTTGAACTTGGTGTACCTGCCTGAAGTTTCTTTTGAACAGATTCGTTTGGAATCTTCCCTCTCTTCTAACTTGAAAGAGGGTATATTGAAGGTGAAAACTTCGTTTTATAATCCGGAAGATATAAGGAAGGCGGATGTGACCGTTTCCGTTTACGATGCGGACCGTAAACCAGTCTTCTCGAAAACACTGGAAGGAATACTTCCTTTGGGTGACCAGCTTTTAGCAGAGATGAAGATCAAGAATCCGGTATTGTGGGACGTGGATGTGCCACAACTCTATACTTGCGAGTTGACTGTAAAGACACCGGATCAGACTTTCACGACGGAAGAACGCTTCGGTTTCCGCCATACGGAGTTTAAGGACAAAGGTCCATTCTTCCTGAACGGCAAACGTTTGCTGTTGCGAGGTACGCATCGCCATGAGGATCACGCTGGTGTGGCACAAGCCATGACGGAAGATATGATGCGTCGTGAAATGCGGATGATGAAAGATATGGGCGTGAACTTTATCCGTTTAGGACATTACCAACAATCTGAAATCATTCTGGACCTTTGCGACGAATTGGGCATTCTGGTATGGGAAGAAATTCCTTGGTGTCGGGGCGGTCTTGGAGGCGATGTCTACAAAAAACAAGCCCGTCGGATGCTTGCTAATATGATCGTCCAGCATCATAATCATCCGGCTGTCATCATCTGGGGGTTGGGTAATGAGAATGACTGGCCTAACGATTTCAATACGTTCGACAAGAGTGCGATCCGTGCTTTCATGAAAGAGTTGCACGACATGGCGCACCGTTTAGACGACACACGTATGACGGCGATCCGCCGGTGTGAATTTTGTAATGATATTGTTGATGTCTATTCACCTTCAATCTGGGCTGGTTGGTATCGGGGTGTCTTTACCGATTATAAATCGATCTCAGAACAGGAGATGCAGAAGGTAAAACACTTCCTGCATGTAGAGTGGGGAGGTGACAGCCATGCCCGTCGTCATTCGGAAGATGCTTTTTATAATCTGAAGAACATCGAGGCAGGAAAGGGCGGTGATGAACGTGCCGGCGATGCTTCCTTGTATGGTGGCGTTCCACGTGCTTCGCGCGATGGCGATTGGTCGGAAAGTTATGTGGTCCGTCTGATCGACTGGCATCTGAAAGAGCAGGAGACGATGCCGTGGCTGACCGGTACAGCCTACTGGCCTTTTAAAGATTTTTCGACTCCGGTCCGTCCCGACAATCCTGTCCCTTATGTCAATCAGAAGGGGGTGGTTGAACGCGATTTTACTCCGAAAGAAAGCTACTATGTGTTCCAGTCTTACTGGACGGAGAAGCCGATGATCCATATCTACGGTCATACCTGGCCGGTTCGCTGGGGTGGAAAAGATGACCGCAAGGAAATCTTGGTATATTCTAACTGCGACGAAGTGGAGCTTTTTGTCAATGGTGTGAGCCAGGGTGTGAAACGGCGTAATAGTCAGGATTATCCGGCTGCCGGGTTGCGCTGGAATTGTGTTTATCGGGAAGGCATGAACGAAATACGGGCTGTCGGTGTAAAGAAAAAGGAGAAGAAGGAGGTTTCTGATGTCATTCGTCAGGAATACCAGACTGCTAAATGGGATAAAGAAGCCGCTTGCCAAGTGAGCTTGCTTTCCGAAGAGGGAGATACGGCTTTGGTACAGGTACAACTGATCGATAAAAACGGCATCCGTTGTCTCAGCTCCAAAAAGCAGATTACGTTTGAGATTGCCGGAGATGGCAGCCTGATCTGCAATTTAGGAACTTCGACCGGTAGTCGTAAAGTACAGGCGTATAATGGTCGTGCCCTGATCCGTATCAAACGGAACGAGGGTAATAGCGTGGTTGCTGTTAAATCGGAAGGCCTGCCGACTGCATTCCTGGAATTGAAGAGTCCCAAGTAGGGGTAGGTCGTTTTTTGATTGTAAACTGGAAAAAAACGTAGAGACGTCCCGCCGTGTTTTAATTTACGGCGGGACTTTTTATCCGGGTTGCACTAAGTTAAAAGTAAGGGGTGGATTATGAACGGCTGCTTATTATAAAAAATAGGTGAGTGAATTGAATTGCTGGATGTCTGGATTATATTATATTTGCAAAAAGTAAATAAAGAACGAATGGATAATATGAAACCCCTGAACCCCATTCAGAAAACGGTTGTTGGCGTTCAGTTCCTTTTTGTGGCGTTTGGTGCGACTGTTCTCGTTCCTCTGCTGGTTGGCCTTGATCCTTCTACCGCCCTTTTTACTGCTGGTATCGGCACGTTGATCTTTCATTTGGTGACGAAAGGGAAAGTTCCTATTTTTCTGGGAAGCAGTTTCGCTTTTGTGGCGCCTATCATAAAGGCGACGGAATTGTATGGGTTGCCCGGTACGATGTCCGGCCTGGTGGCTGTGGGGACCGTCTATGGGTTGATGAGCTTGTTGGTCCGGTGGAGAGGAATCGGTTTTATCAAGCGGCTTTTTCCGCCGGTGGTGATCGGGCCGGTTATTATTCTGATCGGCCTCTCGCTGGCAGGCTCAGGTGTGAATATGGCAAAAGAGAACTGGCCGTTGGCGCTGGTAGCCCTGCTTTCCGCTATTCTCGCCTCTATGTTGGGCCGGGGAATGTTGAGATTGATCCCTATCTTCTGTGGAATCATCGTCGGGTATCTGACTGCGAGTCTGTTCGGCTTGATCGACTTCAAGCCTGTGATAGAAGCTCCTTGGTTTGCATTTCCGCAATTTGTAAAGCCTTCATTGTCGTGGGAAGCGGTTATTTTTATGATTCCGGTGACGATTGCTCCGGTGATCGAACATATAGGCGATGTGTACGCAATCAACGAGGTGACGGGCAAGGACTTCGTAAAAGATCCGGGACTTCACCGCACGATGTTGGGAGACGGCCTGGCATGTATCGTCGCCGGATTGATCGGCGGTCCTCCCGTCACGACCTATTCGGAGGTGACAGGAGCTATTTCGCTGACAAAGATTACAGACCCGGCCGTTATCCGTATTGCTGCCGTAAGCGGTATCGTCTTTTCTGTGTTTGGGAAGGTCAGCGCGTTGCTTAAATCGATTCCTGCCGCCGTGTTGGGGGGCATCATGTTGCTGCTGTTCGGGACGATTGCTGCTGTCGGCATCAACAGCTTGATCCAGAATCGGACCAATCTGGGCGACACTCGCAACCTGATCATCGTCTCATTGATCCTGACTTTCGGGATTGGTGGTGCCGCCATTGAATTTGGTGGTTTCACGATGGCCGGTATCGGGCTTTCGGCTTTACTGGGAGTCTTTTTGAACCTGGTGTTGCCTAAGAGCAAGACTCTACCGTAATTTTCAACTCTCAATTATCAATTAATTGTTACCTTTGTGCCGCTTTTTACATGAAGAAGCGGAAATATGTTTAATCAGTATTGGTAAAGGGGAATCTGTCTATGCAAAAATCTGACTGCATCATCGGTGTGGAGCATGTGTCTAAATTCTTTGGAGACAAGGCCGTATTGAATGATGTGAATTTGTCTGTCCGTAAGGGCGAGTTTGTAACCATTCTGGGGCCGTCCGGTTGCGGGAAGACGACATTGTTGCGTCTGATTGCCGGATTCCAGACTGCTTCTGAGGGTATAATAACCATTGCGGGAAAAGAAATTACGCAAACACCCCCTCATAAACGTCCAGTTAATACTGTATTTCAGAAATACGCTCTTTTCCCTCATCTGAATGTCTTCAATAACATCGCTTTCGGCTTGAAGCTGAAAAAACTTCCGGCTGTCGTGATCGAGAAAAAGGTGAAGCAGGCCCTCAAGATGGTAGGAATGACCGATTATGAGTACCGTGATGTGGATTCCCTTTCCGGCGGACAGCAACAACGTGTCGCTATTGCCAGAGCTATCGTGAACGAACCGGAAGTGCTCCTGCTGGACGAACCGCTGGCGGCTCTTGACCTCAAGATGCGCAAGGATATGCAGATGGAGTTGAAGGAAATGCATAAGTCTCTCGGAATCACCTTTATCTATGTTACTCACGATCAGGAAGAAGCACTCACCCTGAGCGATACGATCGTCGTGATGAGCGAAGGGAAGATCCAGCAGATCGGGACGCCTATTGACATTTATAACGAACCGATCAACTCCTTTGTCGCCGACTTTATCGGCGAAAGCAATATTCTGAACGGACTGATGATCAAAGATAAGTTGGTATCCTTTGCCGGGCATGAGTTCGAATGCGTAGACGAAGGTTTCGGCGAACGGACCCCGGTAGATGTCGTGCTCCGCCCGGAAGACATTTATATTTTCGAGCCGTCTGAAGCCGCCATGCTGACCGGGACGGTTACCTCTTCCATTTTCAAGGGCGTTCACTACGAGATGATGGTGCAGACGCCGGAAGGCTATGAGTTCATGGTACAGGACTACCATTGTTTCGATGCCGGGCAGGAAGTCGGTTTGCTGGTCAAACCATTTGATATCCATGTGATGAAAAAGGAACGTATCTGCAATACGTTCGAAGGAAAGATGGTGGATGCCACGCATGTGGAATTTTTAGGCTGTACGTTCGAATGCCGAGAGGTATCCGGCATTGACTCGGAAGCACCCGTGCGGGTCGAAGTAGATTTTGACCGCGTCATTCTGGAAGACAACGAGGAAGACGGCCGTCTGACCGGTGAAGTGAAATTTATCCTCTACAAAGGCAACCATTATCATCTGACGGTGTTTACCGACTGGGACGAAGATATCTTTGTCGATACGAATGATGTTTGGGACGATGGCGACCGGGTCGGAATCACGATCGCTCCCGAAAATATACGGATTGTTCAATCAACTAAAAAGGAAGGAAGTGATAAGTAAGATTTCAGCTTTTTTTATGCGGCGTAAGAACTGGACGATTCCTTATGCCCTGTTTTTGGCTGTCTTTGTCGTAATGCCCTTGTTGTTGATCGTATTATATGCGTTTACAGATGCCGACGGAGCGTTCACTTTTGCTAATTTCCGTAAGTTCATGGTACATCCCGAAGCAATGAACACGTTCGTCTATTCGATCGGGATTGCTATTATCACCACACTTGCCTGTCTCATCCTTGGCTATCCGGCTGCTTATATTCTGAGCCAGGAGCGTTTTAACACTTCCCGGACGATGGTCGTGCTATTCATCCTGCCGATGTGGGTGAATATCCTGATCCGTACGCTGGCTACGGTAGCATTGTTCGATTTCCTGAACCTGCCGTTGGGAGAGGGGGCGTTGGTTTTCGGTATGGTGTATAACTTTCTCCCGTTCATGATCTATCCGATTTATAATACGTTGCAAAAGATGGACCGCAGTCTGATCGAGGCGGCCCAGGACTTGGGAGCCAATCCGTTTCAGGTCTTTATGAAAACGATTCTGCCTCTTTCGATGCCCGGCGTGATGAGCGGGATCGTCATGGTTTTCATGCCGACGGTTTCCACGTTTGCCATTGCCGAATTACTGACGATGAATAACATCAAACTGTTCGGTACGACCGTGCAAGAAAATATCTATAACGGTATGTGGAATTATGGAGCGGCGCTTTCTCTTATTATGCTGTTGCTGATTGGTGTTACCATCCTCTTTACGAATGAAGAGGACAGTGCTTCGAACGAAGGGGGAGGTGTGATATGATGACGAAATGGATGGCAAAAGGGTATTTGTGGCTACTGTTGGTGCTGCTATATTCCCCGATTCTGATTATTATGATTTTCTCGTTTACCGAAGCGAAAGTCTTGGGAAACTGGACGGGATTTTCAACCAAATTGTATAGTTCGCTGTTTACAGGAGGCGTGCAGCGTTCGTTGGTGAGTGCGTTGTGGAATACGTTCGCCATTGCGATGATCGCGGCGACCGTCTCCACGCTGTTGGGTAGTATTGCGGCTATCGGTATTTTCAACCTGCGATCACGGACCCGCCAGGTAATGAATTTTGCCAATGCGATCCCGATGATGAATGCAGATATTATTACGGGCGTATCCCTTTTCCTGCTGTTCGTAAGTTTTGGCGTTTCACAAGGATTCACGACGGTCGTGCTGGCGCATATCACGTTCTGCACGCCCTATGTGGTGCTGAGTGTCATGCCACGCCTGAAAAAGATGAACCAGAATGTCTATGAGGCGGCGCTCGATTTGGGGGCGACTCCTTTCCAGGCGTTGCGCAAGGTGATCCTGCCGGAGATTCGTCCGGGCATGATTAGCGGCTTTATACTGGCTTTTACGCTTTCGATCGATGATTTTGCCGTTACCATCTTTACGATCGGCAACGAGGGACTGGAAACCCTATCGACCTTTATTTATGCGGATGCCCGCAAAGGGGGACTGACACCGGAGTTGCGTCCGCTGTCAACTATCATTTTCGTGACGGTGCTTGTCCTTTTGATTGTGATTAATAAACGGGCGGAGAAGTCCAAAAGCTAATGGAGAAAAGCAGGAAATGAATAAACTGATTACAATAATAGCGAGTTGCCTCTTTCTTTTGACTTTCATGTCTTCATGCAATCGTACGGATGAGGAGCGCAGTCATATTCTGAAAGTCTACAATTGGGCAGACTATATCGACGAGGATGTCTTGGCCGAATTTCCCGCTTGGTACAAGGAGCAGACCGGCGAAGATATCCGGATTATCTACCAGGTGTTCGATATCAATGAGATCATGCTTACCAAGATCGAACGCGGGCATGAAGATTTCGACCTGATCTGTCCGTCCGAATATATAATCGAACGGATGTTGAAGAAAAACCTTCTTGTCCCGATAGACCGCAATTTCGGAAAGACACCGGATTATCTGGATAATGTCTCTCCCTATATCCGCGGGCAACTGAACAAGCTAAGCCAGCCGGGACGGAAAACGACCGACTATGTCGTCCCTTATATGTGGGGAACGGCTGGGATTTTGTATAACAAGCAGTTCGTGGAGGAGAAAGAGGTCGAAAGCTGGGAGTGTCTTTGGGATTCGAAGTTCAGAAACAAGATATTGATGAAAGACAGCTATCGTGACTCCTATGGTACGGCCATTATCTACGCCCATGCGAAGGAACTGGAAGATGGGACCGTGACGGTCGAGCAACTGATGAACGACAATTCTCCCGAAGCGATCGACATAGCCGAAGAACTTCTGAAAAAGATGAAACCCAACATTGCCGGTTGGGAAGCCGATTTCGGCAAGGAAATGATGACGAAAGGCAAAGCCTGGCTCAATTTTACCTGGAGTGGCGATGCGGTCTGGGCGATGGACGAAGCGGAGGCTGTCGGGGTGGAACTGGACTATGAAGTGCCCCGAGAAGGCAGCAATATCTGGTATGACGGCTGGGCGATCCCTAAATATGCCCGTAATGTAAAGGCGGCCAGTTATTTTATTGATTATCTTTGTCGTCCGGACGTCGCTTTGCGGAATATGGATGCCATCGGTTACGTCAGTGCCATTGCGACTCCCGAAATTATGGAAGCCAAGATCGATTCGACAATCGAGAAAGTTTCCGACTTGAATTATTTCTTCGGTCCCGGTGCGGATAGCATCCGGATCAATCCGGTACAATACCCTGACCGCAAGGTGGTAGAACGTTGTGCCATGATCCGCGATTTCGGAGATCGGACGGAACTGGTTTTGGAAATGTGGAGCCGCGTGAAAGGAGATAACTTGAATACAGGGATCGTCTTGCTGATCTTTGCCGTGTTCGGAGTGTTATTTGTCTGGCTGGTATATCGCAGGATACGTCAATATAAACAGCGGCAACGGCATCACCGGCGTCGCCGCCGCTGGTAGTAAATAGTTAGAATCAAAATTGTCGATTATCAATTGTCAATTAAAAGAAGGTCATGGAAGGCATAAAAAATTTGGTTATAGATTTTGGCGGCGTGATTATCAATCTCACCCGTAATCGGTGCATCGAGGCATTCGAGAGTTTGGGGGTCGCGAATATACGCGAGCAGATTGTCAATAACTACCAGCATAAGGATCTGTTCATGAAGATCGAGCTCGGTTCCATTACGGTAGCAGAGTTTCGCGAGGGTATCCGTCATCTGACCAGACAGCCTTTGACGGACGAACAGATAGATGCCGCCTGGATCGCCATGCTCGATGATGTTCCGGATTATAAGCTGGATCTTTTGCTCGACCTCCGCAAGCGTTACAATACGATGTTGCTCAGCAATACGAACGAGATTCATTGGGACTGGTCGGAAAAGACCTGTTTTTCCTATAAAGGCCACCATGCTTCCGACTTTTTCAATCATATTTATCTTTCCTACCGCCTCCATCTGCTGAAACCCGATGCCGAAATTTTCGAATATGTCCTGCAAGATGCCGATATCCGTCCTGAAGAAACACTTTTCATAGATGATGCCGTCCCCAATTGCCGTACGGCGGAATCACTAGGATTCCATACCTATACGCCGCAACCTCGTGAAGACTGGTCGCATTTGTTTGGAATTATGAATCATAAATCATAAATCTCTCACATTTAATATATTGTATGATGTCCCTACGTCATACACATCGTTACCGTCCACCTTCTTGATATAGTTTACAACACGGATGGTAACGGGAAGGATGATTACTTCATAGAGGGATTTCAGAACCGCCTGTGTCCCGATCATAATGAAAAGTTCGCCTATCGGTATCAGTCCGGCGAAAGCGATCGGGAAAAAGATCATCGAATCGGCACTCTCGCCGACCAAAGTGGAGACGATGGCCCGTAAAGAGAAATTCTTTCCGGCTGAAGCAATCTTCATCTTACTCATCACGTAAGCATTCAGGAACGAACCGACAAGAAAAGCCATCAGGCTTGCTATGGCGATGCGCGGTGCCATTCCGAACACGAAGTTGAAACCTTCTTCGCCTTCCCAAAATGGGGCGGCAGGCACCATCACCGCCAATTGCGCAAATCCGATTACAAGGAAATTAGAAATGAACCCGCTCCAGATAATCAGGCGTGCCTTCTTGAATCCCCATACTTCGGCGATACAGTCATTGATGATATATGAGATCGGGAAAACGATCAGTCCGGCAGTCGCTGTGATGCCGAATACCTGGATAACTTTGGTTTCTAACAGGTTTGAAGCTACCAGGCAGATATTGAACAGGATGCCTAACAGCATGAATGGTACGGTTACAGTAGATGTCTTTTGCATATTTCTTGTTTTTAACGAGGTTTATCAAGCACTCGGTGAATAATATAAAGGAACGTTTTTGGATTCCGAGGGCAAAGATAGTGATATTTTTATTTATGCCTATTATATGTGACAGCCGAATGAGGCGATAAGCAGCCTTAAAACCGACAGAAAGAGAATCGCCATTTCTCTGTCACTCTATCACATTTTGTCTTGTATGTGTTGATATCCATGTTGTGCAAGGTGTGATACATGCCGGATTCATGTATCACGCCTGTATCACACAGTGTCACATCCGACTGGGATTTTAGCAATATATATATGATCTTGCTGCTAAGTATGTATCTTAATTACAAAGGATTAGTGTGATATGACTCCGGACACCCGGGTGTACCCTTTTCGGACATCCGGGTGTGGAGGGTGGTAACATCCGGGTGTAGAAAGCCGGAAGATGGGGGTGTTGCCAACCATTTCTGCTTACTTTCCGCTCTTTTTCTGCTTGTCTTTAGTAAAAAAGTGCCTTAGGATGGTGAAATGGCTTCTGCATAAATGCATATCGGTACGTTTCCTTTTGTTTTGTGGATAGATATCTTCCTGCCTGAATCAGAACCGGTTGCGCAGTTCCTCCGATGCCTTGTAGCGGACTAATGACATATAGCCGGCTCCCACCCGTAAGTTCGGCAAAATGCGATAATTGATTTCTCCTGTGGTAAGGAACCATCCGGCTTCCCTGAAATCGTCTCGCGGACGGATATTTTTACATAAATACCTGATAATTCTAGATTATAATTCCCCTGAGAGGCTGTTTGGTTTTTGTGTCCAATGATTTGAGATGGCCGGGAGGACGTTTAAAGTTGCCGGTCGGGATATTTTAGTAGATGTTGGCCATGCTAACCAGTGGCTCGTACAGTTTCTCTATATCTTGGGCGTCCAGTTCGATGGTGAGCTGGTCACCGGGGAGTATGGTTTGTCCGGTGGGGGAGATGTCTTTGCGGTCGCGGTGGATATTCATGATTACGCAATGGTTGGGAAGTTCGAGCGTATCGACCTCCTTGCGGTCGAAATAGGCTCCGGCCATCACTTCCACGTCCAAAGTCAGCCGCTTCTGCTCACGGAAGGCCGGTTTGTTGATCATCTCTTCATAGAACATTACGTTGAACGGCTTTATTCCCAACAGTTCCGTGAAATAATAAGTGAGTCCTCCTACGACGATGGAAGGATAGAAAACTTCGAAATGCCCTGTGATCTCCGTAATCAGGATAATGGCTGTGATAGGAGTGCGCACGACGGCGACCAGGAAGGCGCCCATTCCGATCAGCATGACATAGCTCACACTTTCCATCCCGACGATCCCGTGTTGCACCAGGATGAGGGCATAGAGCTTACCGGTCAGTCCGCCTGTCACCAGAGTCGGGATAAAGCTCCCTCCCGGCAATCCGGAGGAGAAGGAAAAAACGGTAAATACCATGTGCAGGAACATCATCCCTGCAATCCAATAGATATTGCTGTTGCCGCCTTCCGCCTGTTGCATCAGGAACTGCTCGCCTCCACCGGTCAGATCAGTGACCGTCAGCGAAATGATGTACGCCATGCCCAGAAGACCTAACAGCTTGATATATTCGGGTTGCCGGATGGCCGGGTACATCCGTTTGGCGTATAGCATCAGCAGTGAATAGAGTTTGCCGAAAACCGATACGATGACGGCAAACAGGATATACAGCTTGATATGCAGTCCCATCGACAGGTCGGGCACGATGGCCTGTATGTCGTGGTACGGGTTGATCGGGAAAATCGTACTGGCGATCGCTCCGGCGACGACACCGGCCAGGATCGTCGTGATAGCCGTTTTCGGAGCATCGAAGCGTTCGATCGATTCGATCACCAGCGTAGCGGCGGCAAGAGGAGCGGCAAAGGCAGCTGCCAGTCCTGCGCCTGCGCCTGCGGCAAGGAGCTGTTTGCGTTCGCCGCTCAGGATATGTCCCCATTTGCTGACCAGGTCACCTATGTAGGAACCCATTTGTACGGAAGGCCCCTCGCGTCCCATCGAGAGACCGCTGCTGAGTGTCAGCACACCACCCGCAAACTTAGCCAGCAGTTGGCGAAAGGAATGTGCATACTCGATGCGTCCATTGATAACGCCCCGTGTCTGCGAAATGCCTCCGCCTCCGATGTAAGTCCACCGTCTGGCCATCCGGGCGACGAAGCAGAGGATACCCCATAGGGCAAGGAATAAGACGATATGGTAATACCAGGGAGGCGAAGACTGGAAGAAGTCCTTCCGCATATTGAAGAATAGTTGCAGCAGATAGTGGTAAGGAACCGCCACCAATCCGGTCAGCAGTCCTACGATCAGACTCACGAAATAGAGTCTGGCATCTACCAGTTTCAGCTTTACTATCCGATTAATCTTCATCTTCCCTTAAACAGGGAGCGAAGGCCGTTGGTTTAGCTTTCAATTCTCAAAAGCATCGGATATATCCCAACGAATAAGTCTCGTACAGGTTATCCTTCATTCCGTGTGTATACCGGAAGGAGATTATGTTTTTCTTGATCTCGTATCTGAGGTTGTTGCGCCAATGTATGGGGCGGTCACCGTTGTTTTCGTATCCGTAAAACCCGGCCAGGTTGGTGGCGAGCGTGAAGCCTCTGTATTTACCGGTGAACCCGACTCCGTATGAGATGGCGTCGTTCTGGCGATGCACCATGTCGTTCGTCATCCAGCAATAGAACCCGGCGAGCGCCTGCATACGGATCGAGGCCTTCCCGTCGGCACTTTTCCACAGGTTACGCCCCACGTTTACGTCGAACCAGTAGGAGGCGGCATCGGTAAAACGGGCGTCGCACAGGCGGCCTCCGCTGGCTGTCTTGATATTGGCGCTAATGGTCGCATCTACCCATTTCTCGCTTTTCAGGACTTGGAAAAAGGAGCTGATAACGATGTCGCCGTTATATTTGATCGGGCTTTCCGTATCCACGGCAAAGCGTTCGTCACGCGTTTCTGGTGTCATCTTATATTTTTCCTTGAAGCACCAGTTCACTTCGATTCCCGCGCGCCCCCTGAAGAAGGGCAGCAGGGCACGCCCCACGATGTCCCAGGTCTTGTCACCCGTATAATAATGGTATTCGCCCCGTACTTCCACTTCGTACCGCTCGCTCACCCGTCCGTCCCTCATTTCCGGGATCGGAAAGGCGTTCGGACCGAAATAGCGCGGAGAATATATGAGCAGTTCTGTTTTGTCGCGCCAACTGTCGGCATGGCTATAAGTGGCTGAAAAGACAAATACGAATGTTATCAATAATATTCGGGATAAATATTTCATCATGGATGTATTTTTTCTTAAGGCCACAAAAGTACATATTTCATATTGATTTAGTACATTTGCCTCAAACAAATCTTTAAACCATAAAGTACCATGAGACATTTACATTTTGGGAAGCTGTTTTTTGTTGTCTTTTCCCTCTTGTTAGCCTGTACGGTTTCGGCGCGTAAACCGATTAAAACATTACTGATCACAGGACAAAACAACCATAACTGGCAGGTGAGCCATGTTGTGCTGAAACAAATCCTGGAAAATTCCGGTCGTTTTGATGTGGACTTTGCTATCTCTCCCGAACAGGGCAAGGATATGTCCGGTTTTGTGCTCGACTTTAGCCCTTACCAGTTGGTAGTACTGGACTATAACGGAGATTCGTGGCCGGAGGAGACGAACCGCCGCTTCCTGGAATATGTGCAGAACGGCGGTGGTGTTGTCATTTATCATGCAGCCGACAATGCTTTCTCCAAATGGCCGGAGTTCAATAAGATCTGTGCTTTGGGTGGTTGGGAAGGACGTAATGAGAATTCCGGCCCTTATGTGTATTGGAAGGACGGAAAACTGGTCAAGGACAGTTCGGCGGGTCCGGGTGGTTCTCATGGACGCCAGCACGAATATGTGCTGAACGGGCGTGACAAGGTGCATCCGGTTGTGAAGGGCCTGCCTTTGAAATGGCGTCATGCCAAAGATGAACTTTACGACCGTATGCGGGGACCGGGCAATATCCGGGATATTTTGTACACGGCCTATTCAGATAAGGAAACAAACGGTTCCGGTCGTGAAGAACCGCTGGTATTTACGGTCGATTACGGGAATGCTCGCATCTTCCATACGATGCTTGGCCATGCCGGTGCTACTACGGAAGATAATATAGCAATGCAATGTACGGGCTTCCAGGTGCTTTTGCTTCGTGGCGCCGAATGGGCGGCAACCGGAAAAGTAACCCAGAAAGTCCCGAAAGATTTCCCGACGGAGACTACTTGTTCTTATCGGAAAGATTATAAGGAGAATTGACAATTATCAATTGTCAATTCTTAAAGCGGATATTCCTCGAACGCATACAATGCTGTAGACAAATATCTCTCGCCCGTATCCGGTAATAATGCTACAATCGTTTTCCCTTCGTTCTCCGGGAGCCGGGCCAGTTGCATGGCGGCATATACGGCTGCTCCGGAAGAAATGCCGACCAACAGGCCTTCCTTTTGTGCCAGTTCGCGTGATGTGCGGATGGCGTCGTCTCCTTCTACCTGGATGATTTCATCGACCACCGAGCTGTCGTAGGTTTTAGGGATAAAGCCCGCTCCGATCCCCTGTATCTTGTGCGGTCCGGGTTTACCGCCTGAGAGCACAGCCGAGTCGGTCGGTTCTACAGCTACGATTTTGACATCCGGATTGTGCGCTTTCAGTCCTTTGCCAACGCCGCTTACCGTACCGCCCGTTCCGACTCCTGCGACGAAGATATCGACTTTGCCGTCCGTATCGCGCCAGATTTCCTGTGCGGTTGTTTTAGCATGCCGGGCAGGGTTTGCTGGGTTTTCAAACTGTTGCAGGATAATGGAGCCGGGTGTTTCATCACGCAATGCTTCCGCTTTGGCGATGGCACCTTTCATCCCTTCCGTTCCGGGAGTGAGGATCAGGTTGGCTCCTAATGCTTTCAGTAGGTTACGACGTTCCAGGCTCATGGTTTCGGGCATTGTCAGTACCAATTTATAACCTTTGGCGGCCGAGACAAAAGCCAGTCCTACGCCGGTGTTCCCGCTGGTCGGCTCTATGATTGTTGCTCCCGGTTTCAGCAAGCCCTTTTCTTCCGCATCTTCGATCATTGCCAATGCAATGCGGTCTTTTACGCTACCTGCCGGGTTGAAATATTCCAGCTTTCCGATTACTTTCGCTTTCAGCCCTTTACTTGCGTTGAAGTTTGAGAACTCCAACAACGGTGTATTGCCTATGAGGTCAGTCAGTTTTTTTGCTATCATGGGTTATATTATTTATGATTTGTCAATTGAATTGATTAGTCGCTTCATTGTTTGCATTTTTGCTTCCGTTTCAAGCCATTCGCTTTCTATCTCCGAAGAAGCAAGAATGCCTCCGCCTGCATATAAAACAAATGATCCGGGCAAGATGTTCATGCAGCGCAAGTTTACATACAGATCGCTCTTCCCTTCGGGGGCCAACCAACCGATAAAGCCTGAATAATAGCTCCGGTCGTAGCCTTCGTTCTCCCGGATAAAGCGATACGTCTCTTCTTTGGGCAGTCCGCAGACGGCAGGCGTGGGATGGAGCCGTTTCAACAGTTCGCCGAGTTTTTTATTATCGGGCAGTGGAAAGCTGAAGTCGCTTCTCAAATGCGACAGTTCGCCGGCGCGTACCGGGATCGGAGGAGTTTCTGTCGGTTTGATACCTAATGCTTGCAGTTGTTTGCGTATGTAAAAGGCTACATATTCCTGTTCTTCCCTGTTTTTGTCGTCCCATTCTATCGGTAGTTCCCCGTTTTGGAGAGGTTGGGTGCCGGCAAGGGCGACCGTATGCCATTTTCCTTTCTCGCCGGAGAGGATGATTTCAGGCGTACATCCGAGCCATGTGCCTGTCGCGGGAGTATGGCAGAGATAAACATATGAATATTTGTACCGTCCGGTTGCCTTGAGGAAAGCGGCGGCAGGGGAGAAGTTGGCTCTGTCTGCCGGAATCGTCTGGCAGCGCGACAGCACGAGTTTCTCGAACTGCTTTCGGCGTAGCGGTTCGATGAAGGCATTGAAACGACGGCTGTAGTCTTCCTTCGGGTTTTCGGGGAAGGAGACAAGCGTTTCACTATGATGGAATTCCTGTTCCGCAGGCATCGAGTATGAAACTTTTGTTTCCTCATCGGGCGGAAGTTTCTGGATGTCCGGCCGGATCAGTACGATTGGGTGCTGTTTGCTTACATGGAAGGGAGCAATGACGAAACCACTCTGTTCGTCCAGTTCCTCGATATGATAAAGAATACGTGCAGAACCGGAGGCTTGCATGGCGAAACGAGGCGATTCTCCTGGTATCCGCCAGAGTGCAAAACTCCGGTTCTTTCTGATCAATGTGTCGACTACGTTACAAATCCTTAATTCGTCTGGTGTCATTTCTTTTTTAATATGCTGTTGACTACACGGATGGATGATACCAATTTATCTGTGGATGTGAATACATCGACGTTCCAAACGTGTGAAGAACGTCCTTTGTGAATGATGGTTCCGACGGCGCGAACGGTATCTCCTTCATGGGCGGATGACATGTGGTTGCCGCTGACCTGCATGCCGACCACGATTTCGTCCGGTTTGGCCAGGATCATCGAGCCTAACCCGGCAACGGTTTCGGCCAGTGCGAGTGTCGCTCCGCCATGCAGGATACCGAATGGCTGGCGGGTACGTTCGTCTACCGGCATGGTCGCTTCTACACGGTCTTCGGATGCATATGTATATTGGATACCGAGGTTTCCCATCAGAGCGTGTCTGGCACGCATATTCAACTGGTCGAGCGGTACTTCCGTCGGACGTATTTCAGCCAGGATTGTCCGTTCGACGGCCACGGCTACGCCTTCTTCTTCGTTGGTGAGTGTCGTCTTGTCCACACAAGCCTTCACCGAATCTTCCGCATTTCCCATCGCGATCCCGACACCGGCAAGTTGCAACATGGTCACGTCGCAAACGCCGTCGCCGATCGCGATCACTTCTTCCGGCGATACGGACAGTTTGGTCATCAGCACGCCCAAAGTGTTTCCCTTGTCGATGAACTGGGGAACGACTTCTAAGAAATAAGGTTCCGACCTGAATGCATCCAGCACACCGTCGAGGCGTTTTTTCCAATGATTCTCCAAACCGATGAGCGCTTCTTCGTCGTCACTTGCCAGCATACATTTGCAGGGCGGGAAATCGACGGCTTCGGCAAAGTTGTCGACACCGACAATCTGCATCTTGTTCAGGTTGGCTTCTTGGATGACATACTTGTTATCCGGTTTGTCCGTCAGGATGAAGTCTTTGTGATAGGTGAAGATGGCAAAGTCGTTTTTCTTTGCTTTCTTTTCGAAATAGGGGATCCATTCCGGATCGATGCGCTTCTCGAATAATAGTTCACCGGTCTGCACGTTGATGATCTGACCGCCGTTGTAAGAAAGAATGTAACCTCCGTAATGATTCAGTTCTAGCTTTTCAGCGATGGGCATGACTCCATTAGTCGGTCTTCCTGATGCCAATACGATATGTACCCCCATTTGCTGTACCTTCAGAAGGGCAGCCAGGGTACGGGGGTTGATCTCTTTCTGATTGTTGAGCAGCGTCCCGTCTACGTCGAGAACTAATAATTTATACTTCATGGCCTCTCTGTATTTTTTGTTAATGATACAAATATACGGAATTTTTGCTTCCGCTCGCTTGACAGAAAGGACAACCGTGCTAAAAATAACCTTGTCCGCGCTTAGCCAAAGATCAAAAACCTCCTCTTATTTTTTCTTCATCAAGTCAAACCGTTGGAAGCTCCACACGTTTTCGTCATAATCTTCTCGCTTGTAATGGCTGTCGCAGATGTAAAGGCCGTCTTTCAGGACAACGATCGAACGGTTCTGATAGCGGTAGTCCGGCAACAGTGTCTCGCCGATGATGCGGAAGTTTTTGTTCAAAATCACAATCGAACAGGTCCGACGGCCGAAACTCCAAATGTCCTGTTGGTTCTCTTTTGGATCGACCTCCGATTCCGGGTAGGCAAGGCGGTAATAGACTTCGCGGTATTTGTCGTAGTAGATGTAATGATAAAATTGTTGCTGGTTGCTTTCTCTCAAATAATCATTTAAAGCAGCATAATGAGGTTTTGGAATATATTTGGCTGGTTTCAAGTACTTGCTTAGCATTATAACCTTTTACGTTTTTATGATCTGCTGTTGCAACATAAATAGAATCATTCTGGCCAAAAACATACACAAAGTTAGCTCCATCAAATAAACAAGACACATATTCATCACCAGCCCGTAATCTTCCTTTATACAAATCATCCATCGTCGGTTTTGAAGGATGATAAAAAGAAAATTGCTTGACAACTTTATGAACGGTATCCAACACCGCAGCCACAGATGTCTTTTCTTCTTGCTGATTATGATTATAATGGTACAATTGTATATGAACCAAAGAATCAATAAAAACAATAGACTCTATGGGCGGCAAAAAATTTCCAGCGTCATCCTTGCTACAATCATAACATCCTTGAACCACTCCAGCATCATCTACTTTGAATAAACATTGTTGTGCAGAAGGTGGGAGCCAGTAAAACTCACTCCATCCTTTTACATAATATCGGTGAGCTTTTCCTATCGCATTGGGCCCTTCCATTTGAAAAGTGATCTTCCTTACGCATTCCATCTTATCCACGTCATAAAACAGAAGTTGAGGCATTCCACTATTTTTGATAATTATGTATTCTCGCTCGTCTTTTTCTATTACTGTCGGATACCATCCTATGTCCGTATCCTCATCTATCGGAAACTTCAACCATTTATCTGCAGGACGAAGTTCGACGATATCCAAAGGTTCCATATCGGAAGATGAATTCTTCGGGTGATCCGAACAGGACAGGGATATGCCGAATAAGGCTATGAATAATATCCATCTATAAATCATACTCATTGATTCGATAATTAATTAAACAAGGAGGTGTGTCAAAATCTCTTTGTCCCCGCACTTGATGCGGGGTCGCAAAAGGACAGGCCTTATCAATCAGGTTTTTATAGGGTCGGTTTTAATGCAATCCCGCGTCAAGCGCGGGAACAGGATAGTTTCGACACACCTCCTTTACGAATTTTACAAAAATCTTACATTAGTCAACTTCCTGGATTTGGAGGGTATGTTGGAGGAAATGGTCCGGGAGGTAACAAGTCATCACATGGAGCACATCCTATTTGCCCGTATTGAGCACAAGGTGTTTTTGTGCTTGTTAAATCCATCCAACATTGTTTTTTAGGATTCCCAGCAGTCAACGCTTTCAGATTTTCCGAAACGGAGGAGTTCAGTTCATTACCCATACTATCGGCCTTAGTGTCGGTAGTAAGCCCAATGCTCACAAATAGGAACAGGGCGAGCAGAGAAAACAGTTTCTGTTTCATAAGGCATTGTTTTTATAGTTTATAATTCCTGCTGTGCTGGTTTTATTTTCCCTTTCAATATTATTTTGATAGCTTTATTCGTATTACAACGTACAAGGACCGTTTCTGAAAAGAAACCTGAATGTTTCGGCGTGTAAATCAACGTAAAAATCAACTCTTTTCCAGAATCTACAGGTTTTTTATCATATTCGTATTGCATGCAACCGCATGTCGTTGCGACATCAGTGACAATTAAAGGCGATAATCCTGTGTTTCGGATTTTGAACGAGTGTCGGACAGGTTTGTTCCCGGCAATTTCACCAACGTCCTTTATGGGATCATCTACTATAGCCGTCGTTTCCAGCTTCACCCAATCGGGCTGCATTCCTAATATATGTTTCAAATATAAATTACGGATTTCAAGGTTTCTCATCGGATCACCGACGACCAGCACGCGGAAGTTACGATCTAATAAAAAAGCATGAAACTGCTCGTCTTCCGGAAATTGGTTCAAATGATCCAATTCGTTTTTCTGGTCCAAACAAACCGGCCAGTCGAAATTTCCACTTCTCAAAATATTTCGTACATACTTTGGACGTTTGTTATGGATGAAAAACAAATACTGTACTTCTCCACCTGACGAATCGACCTCTTGCTTGAACTGTTTCCATTCGTTCAACTTCAATTTGCAATCCACACAACTATTAGAATCGACATAAAACAATATAGTATAGGGAGACGGATGGATATTGAAATCAACGGTATCTTTTCCATATCGTGTAAATACGGGATTCGTGGGGAAACTCACAACTTTGCCTTGCCATGTTTCCAATAACTCAGGCAAACTTTGCTTCTTTTCTGAACAGGAAAATAGCAACAACAATAATATGGCAGCTATCCTTTTCATATGAATGCTATAAATTTAAAAAACTTTTTTGAATAAACAAATCTTTTCTTGAAAAATATCAAATATTTTATTTCCTTTCTTTCTCAAGAAGAGTTTTGTCAAGATGTATTTTGTGCTGTTTTTGAGGATGGAAGAGATGAAGTAGACTTTACACAAAATACAATATCCCCTGAAAATGGCGATTTTGCTTAGTCAATTCATTTTCTGTAGTATATAAAATTAGTAGTTTGTTAAAAAATATTACCCTTGCGTGTAATTTGAATTAAACGGGGTATAAAATCGAAATAGATGCGGTAGTAGTTTCGATTCGGACCAATGGCTTTTTTATGAATATGACAATAAGGGGTCATGGCGGAGGAAGGGGGTGAACGTCAACCACCTGTCCGTTCTCCCGGATATATTCGTATAATTCTTTGTAGAAAACATGTCGTGTCAGTGTCGGTGCGTCTCCTAAAATCATCAATTTCATGCGGGCACGGGTGATGGCGACGTTCATGCGGCGCAGGTCGCCGAGGAAACCGATCCGGCCTTTGTCGTTGGCGCGTACGAGGCTGATCATGATCACATCTCGCTCCTGCCCTTGGAAGCCATCTACCGTGTGGACGGTTATCAGACGGCGGAAAGGTTTGAAGGAAACATTGCGCTTGATCAGTCCGCGGATATACTGAACCTGCGATTTGTAAGGCGAAATCAGACCGAAGTCAATGCTTTCGTCCAATACCCGTTCCTTGCCGATCTTTTCGATATATTTCTGCAAGGTCGAGACAAGTAGGGTCGCTTCGTCTTTATTGATACGGCTCATGCTGTCGGTGAGTTGGTCTTCTTCGAAATGGCAATCCGCTGTGTCGAGCCAGACGACAGGGGTATCGAATTCCAAGATGCCGCGATGCTTGACTTCCGGTGCGGATTGCAGCTCATCCCGGTAGAACCAGCGAGAAGGAAAGCGCATGATGCTTTCGTTCATTCGGTACTGCGTTTTCAGAAGTGAGACAGTTTCAGGCTTCCGGTCGGTTATTTTTTGCATCAAGGTGTGGTCTAAGCCGCCGCGTGCCGCTTCTATACATTTGATGGTAGGAGGGAGCTGGTGATGGTCGCCCGCTAAGATGACCCGGTCCGCTTTGCCGATCGCAATCCAGCAGGCGGCTTCAAGTGCCTGGGCGGCTTCGTCGATAAAGAGAGTCGTGAAGTTACGGTTGGTCAACACCCGGTTCGCCGATCCGACCAGCGTGCAGGCTACGACACGCGCCTCGTCGAACAGTTCCGTGTCGATCTTTACTTCCAGTTCCGTTGCCCGGAAACGGAGGCGGGAGAGACGGTTGCGTACTGTTTCCTTCTCACTGTGGCTCTTTCTACGGAGATTGGATTGTATCTCGCGGATTGCTTTGCGGATTCCCCATAGTTCGGCATAGTCGGGATGCGATTCGAAACGTCGTTCATAAGTAAAAGAAAGCATCTTGTCGTTTACGCGTGTCGGGTTGCCGATGCGCAGGACATGGATACCGCGATCGACCAGTTTTTCGGATATCCAGTCAACGGCCGTATTGCTTTGGGCACAGACCATTACCTGGTTTTCCCGGTGCAAAGTCTCATAGATCGCTTCAACTAAGGTGGTCGTTTTGCCGGTTCCGGGAGGACCGTGCACGATAGACACATCCTTTGCCGCCAATACATGATTGACCGCCTCTTCCTGCGACAGGTTCAGCCAGGGAAAACGCATGGGGAAAAGTATGCGCCGGCCGGCGGGTGTTTTGCCTAACAGGACGTCCCGCAGATAAGCTAACCGGTTCCCTTTCGCTTGGATAACGGTAGACAGGGCGTTGAACATCGTCTTGTAACTGGTCTCGTCGAAATAAAGCTGGACGCCGATTTCGCCAGCCTTTTGTATTTCCGTAAGTGTGTTAGGAGAGGGTAATATTACGACCATCCGGTCGTCTTGCACATAACTGATGACAGCCGAGAAGTTCAGGTATTCAGGTTTCCCGCCTCCTTTTGTTGTGAAGAAGCAGACCGGACGGCCATATTCAAAATTGTGTTCGGTCTCTTTGTCCTCCAGCTGCCCTATTTCTACGACAAGTTGGTTCAGGGAGTTATAATAGCTCTTTCCCGGTACGACAGGATACCAGCATAGTCCTTGTTGGATGCGGCGGTGTATGCCGGCCCGTTCGGTTTGTTCCCGATACATCTCTTTTTCATATTCGAATTCTTTCTGCAGAAGATCGTACTGATGTTGCAGGTCTGCGGTCGGAGTCTTGAATTGAGTTGTCATCATTCTTTGTTTAATCGGGCGCAAACTTACATAAAAAAACGCAATCGGATAGGGGTTTTTCTCCTTTCCGATGTCATTAAATCAAATGGATGGTTATCTTTGTTTGTTAATTGGAAGGGTTAAAATAACTGAGTATGAAAAATAAAGTCCTATATGCGATAGTGTCTTTGTTGGCTCTGACAGGATGCGGATCGATGAAGAATATGAGCCGGGAAGACCGGGCTGGCGTAGGGGCCCAGATAGGCGCTTTTGTCGGATGGCTTTTCGGCGGAGCGGTCGGAAATTCCATAGACGATGATATAGGGGGTGACATAGGGGCGTTTGTCGGGACGGCGGTCGGAGGAATCGCCGGTGCGCAGATCGCTGCAAATACAGGTGACGTGGTAAGAGTGGAGAAGAGGAATCCGGGAAATTATACGCCGTCTTCGCATGTTCTCCTTCCCGATTTGCAGATCGAAGACATCTTATTGGAAGAGGACAGTATCACTCGCGACGATAAGATCAATGCGGGTGAGACCTGCCATATCTCCCTTGTGATCGTGAATAACAGCTTTCAGGATGCTTTGGACGTGGAACCAATAGTAAAAGTTGAGAAGGGCAAACATCTGAAACTGTCCGAACCTGTCAAGATCACCAAAATCACCCGCGATGACCGTATCACCTATAATGTCATGGTGCAGGCCTCCCCGAAGTTGTGTACAGGTGAAGCTGTGTTCAGCGTCCGTCTGAAAGAAGGGCGTGGCAACGGCACGGAAGAGGAAATCTTTACGGTCAAAACTGCCGGTGGTGACAAATGAGATCTTATCTGATGAGAGAATAAAACAGCCATACTGAAAGGAGGACGAATAAGACAAATATGGCTAAAAGTAATTTTATTTTGGATAGATGGTTGGCATCTGCTTTTTCTTTCTCTATAGTCTTTTTTCGAATTTCTTTCATTTCTTCAATGGATGTATCGGGTAGTTTGGTACTGCTCCCGATTTTCATGAGCCTGTTTCGGGTTTCCTTTAGGCGTTCTTTGCTTAATTTCCTGAGCTCGCGGTTTTCTTTGTCCCGTTGTAACATATCATTTATGCAGCCTAAAGTTCCCATAATTTATTAATTATTTATTAGATGAAACAAATGTACATTTTTCTGTCGGGTATTCCTTTATTTAATAAAGAAATAGTTCAAATTATCTATGTTCCGCAATCGAAATACCTATGTTTTGAAAAGGATGTCTTATCTTTGCCCCATTAAAGTCAAAGAAGTCTATATTCATGGATAAAACAACTCAAACACAAATCATCAAACTAATACATCAGGAAGTGATTCCCGCTATCGGTTGTACGGAACCGGTTGCGGTCGCATTGGCTGCCGCTAAGGCTGCCGAGGTTTTAGGCTGTAAACCGGAGAAAACGGAAGTATTTCTGAGCGCCAACATCCTGAAGAATGCGATGGGTGTCGGAATTCCTGGAACCGGAATGGTCGGGTTGCCTATAGCGATTGCTTTGGGTACGTTGATCGGCAAGTCTGCTTATGGCCTCGAAGTATTGCGTGACCTGACACCTGAAGCGCTTGCTGAAGGAAAGCAGGTGATCGAAGATAAACGAATTCATATCGCTTTAAAGGATAATGTCGACAAGCTCTATATCGAAGTGATTTGTTCAGCCGGAGATGAAACTTCGCGGGTGATAATCTGCCATGAACATACGAATGTCGTGTATGTGGAGAAGAATGGTGTGGTATTGACAGACCGGAGGAAAGAAGGTGTTTCCTGTGATGCTTCGGGCGATGAAGACGAATTGAGACTCTCTTTCTCTACTGTGTATGAGTTTGCGATGGAAATGCCGCTCGATGAGATCCGCTTTATTCTGGAAACTGCCGATCTGAACCGGAAAGCAGCCGAGGCTTCCCTGAAGGGAAATTTCGGACATACGGTCAGCAAGACCGTTTCCGGTGTATACGGACGTAAATATATGGGCGACTCTGCCTATACCCATATGCTGGCAATGACGGCTGCCGCCTGCGACGCCCGTATGGATGGCGCCATGATCCCGGTGATGAGTAACTCCGGTAGTGGAAACCAGGGGATTGCAGCGACACTTCCCGTCCTTTCTTTTGCCGAAGACATCGAATGTTCGGAAGAACAGTTAATCCGTGCTCTGATGTTAAGCCATCTGATGGTCATCTATATCAAGCAAAGCCTGGGGCGCTTGTCCGCCCTTTGTGGTTGTGTGGTGGCCGCCACGGGAGCCAGTTGCGGCATTACCTATCTGATGGGAGGCGATAAAGTGCAGATTTCCTATGCAATCAAGAATATGATCGGCAATATTACCGGTATGATATGCGACGGAGCAAAGCCCAGTTGTGCCATGAAAGTTTCCAGCGGTGTTTCGACTGCTATGCTGTCTGCGTTGATGGCAATGGAAAACAAGGTGGTGACTCCGGTCGAGGGCATTATTGATGAGAATGTCGACAAGTCGATCATTAACCTGACTTCTATCGGTTCCAAAGGAATGGAAGCCACCGATAAGCTGGTATTGGATATTATGACCGGAAAATCCTGCTAATGGTAAGAATATGTTGACCGATATTCGTCTGTTGAGCCATCAATTGGCAAAGCCCCGGTTTAGGAGTCCGAAGGAATTGGTTGCCTGGATGGGAGCTGTCCAGGCACAGGAATATACGATGGCGAAATGGGCGGTCGGGACTCGCTTGAAGTCTTCTTCGTTGCGGGTGGTGGACGATGCGCTTGCAAAGGGGGAAATCCTGCGTACCCATATATTACGACCGACCTGGCATTTCATCGCAGCAGAGGATATTCGCTGGATGCTGCAATTGTCGGGAGGTCGTATACGGACAGCCTTCGATTCTTATGCAAGAAGCCGGAAGATGGAGATAACCGAAAGCTTCTATACGAAAGGTTGTAGATTGCTGGAACAATTGTTGGGTGGAAACAAGAGTTTGACAAAACAGGAGTTGATGGATGGGTTCGGTCGGGCAGGGGTCGAGACAGACAATCACTTGATACATTATTTTCTGGTCCGTGCTGAAACGGATGGCCTTGTGTGCAGCGGGGTAGATAAAAACAAGAAGCCGACCTATGCTCTGTTGGAAGAACGTGTGCCTCCGATGAAAGAACTCAGCCGCGAAGAGGCGCTCGCCCGATTGGCTACCCTATATTTTCAAAGCCATTCCCCGGCTACATTGTCTGATTTTGTCTGGTGGTCCGGCTTGACGGCAACTGAGGCTCGACATGCGGTTGCATTGATCGAAACCGATCTGCTAACCGAAAAGTTTGATTCGGAAACTTTTTACCTGCATGTTACCTGTGACTTGAAGGCCCGTTGCCGGAAAGTGTTGCATTTGTTACCCTCGTATGATGAATATCTGATCAGCTATAAAGACCGGACGACCGTTATGCTACGCGAACATCATCCTAAGGCATTCAATACTTTCGGTATCTTTTACCCCGTGATCCTGTATGAGGGCCGGATCGTTGGCAATTGGAAAAAAGATTCGAAGAAGAAAGCTCTTGCTGTCGAAACTTCTTTGTTCGATGAATCTTTCGATCTCCCGGAAGATTTGCTGAAAAAGGCAGTCGATTATTATTGCTCTTTCCACGCCCAAAAGTCGGGATTCCACACTTGATTGTGGAAATTTTACACACTTTCCCCAATCCACTCCACACTTCCCCAATTTCTTTTGTATTATATATATTATTTTTATTGATTTGTATATCAGTGGTTTGTTTTAAAATATATCTTTATTTCTATTTCTGGCACGTCCTTTGCTATTTATTTGTCAGAATTAGATATTATCCTTCCCGAGATATTGTTTTCTGATTAGATATTTGATTAGAAAAAGCTTATCGATTTTAAATCCGCTTCGCCTGTGAAGGTAAAGCGGATTTTTTAATTTAGAACCATTTGATCTTTCTGAAAATGAAAAATGATAAAGCTGATAGTGTGATGGAGATCATGACGATGATGGCAAAGCCATGCGGCATATTTTCTCCGTAGATCGGGACGTTCATACCGTAGAAGCTGGCGATGAGGGTGGGAACCATCAGGATGATGGAGATGGAGGTCATGCGCTTCATGATGGTGTTCACGTTGTTGGAGATGATGGAGGCGAATGCGTCCATCGTGCCGGTCAGGATATCGCTATAAATATTGACTGTGAGGTGCGCCTGCTTTAACTCTGTTTCCACATCTTCCACCAGTTCGTTGTCCATATAAACTGGTTCCTGGAAGATGCTTTGCAGTTTGGTGAGCATCACTTCATTACCACGGATGGATGTGTTGAAGTAAACCATGCTCTTTTCCAGCTTCATCAGACGAAGCAAGTCTTCATTACGGATACTTTTTTCCAGTGCCTTTTCGGCATGCGCCACCTCGTTGTTGATTTGTTTCAGGTATTTCAGGAACCATACGGCGGATGAATGGATCAGACGCAGAATCAGGTCATATTTGTGACGTACGACAACCTCTTTGCGGCGGGTGTACCGGATAAAGTCCGGTATCAGTTCCGTCTTATAATAGCAAACGGATATGATGATTTCATTGTTCGTCATAATCCCCAGGGGGATAGTCGTGAAAGGGATTCCTTGTTCCTGGCTCTGTACCGGGATTCGAATGATGGTCAATAGCCAATTCCCTTCATATTCGATACGCGGGCGTTCGTCTGTATCGGCAATGTCGCTTAAGAAAGATTCGGGAACATTGAATTGGTTTGTCAGGTAATGGATATCTTCCGGTGTAGGGCATTCTACATTGACCCAGCTGTTTGGAAGCCACTGGTCTTTTTCCACAAAGCCGGCTTCACAATAAAGAAAAGTTCTCATTATTGCCTCCTTTCGTTTTTGTCAACGTACAGAGGCCTTGCTGTTTACCCCTGCGCGTTATTTGTTACTTACTGTTTTTATTTCTCGCGGAATACTGTCGTCCATAATTTATCATTACTTTTTACGGCTGCAAAGATAGAAAAATCCGGTAATAAATGTATATCGGAGGCGGATTTTTGTCAAGTCCGTGAGACTGCATATTTGCGATAACGGTAATAGGCAATGCCGGCTAAGTCTGCTAGAAACCAACCGATAGGAATAGACCACCAAATACCGGTGACCCCAATAGTGGGAATGGATGCCAGCCAATAAGAAAGGACGACACGTGTACCTAAAGACAGAATGGTAAGCACGACAGACATTCCCGGCATACGGATGGCCCGGTAATAACCATAAAGGAGGAATAAGATTCCGATGCCTAAATAAAAAGCTCCTTCGATACGCAGGTATTCTGTTCCGATGCGAAGTATCTCAGCCTCATCCGGACGGACGAAAATAAGCATCAACGGCTTGGCAAAAAAGAAAACTAACAGCGAGATGATAAGGGAAAAGACGATCGTTATAAGAAATGCGCTACGTACTCCCCGGCGGATGCGATCCCCTTTCCGCGCTCCGAAATTCTGGGCAATGAAGGTGGAAAAAGCATTCCCGAACTCCTGAACGGGCATATAGGCGAAAGAGTCGATCTTGACTGCTGCGGCGAATGCGGCCATGACAACCGTACCAAAACTATTTACCAACCCTTGCACCATCAATATTCCGAAGTTCATCACAGATTGTTGGACGCAAGTCAGTGTGGAGAAAGAAGTGATTTCTCTCAGGCTGGAACGGTCGAAGCACATATCTTCCCGGTGTAATCGTAGCTCGGGGCGGGTTTTATAGGTATACAGCAAGATACCGGATGCCGCCGTTCCCTGTGCGATGACCGTTGCGACTGCCGCTCCTTCGATGCCTTGATCCAGGACAAGAATAAGAAACAAATCAAGCCCGATATTCAAAACGACCGATACAGCCAGAAACCATAAAGGTGTTACAGAATCGCCTACAGCCCGAAGCAACGCTGCATAAAAATTATACAGGAAAGTGAAGACTATTCCCCAGAAAATGATCCACAGATAGTTACGCATCAACGAATAAATATCATAGGGAACTTGTAACCATCGTAAAATCGGATCGAGCCATAGGAACACGGCAACATTCAGCAAGATGGTTACCGTGCCGATCAGCAGGAGAGAAACGTAGATGCTACGTCGCAGGGCGGACAGGTCTCCGGCTCCGTATTGCAGTGAGAAAACCGTGCCGCTTCCCATCGATAACCCCAGCAGGATAGAGATCAGGAAAACCATCAAGGTATAGGCGGAACCGACCGCTGCCAACGCATTTGCACCGATACATTGTCCTACGATCAGTGTATCGGCTATGTTATAGCATTGTTGTAAAAGCGATCCTGCCAGCATCGGCAATGTGAATTGTAGCAGGGTGGTGATTATACCTCCTTGTGTAAGGTCTCCTTTCCGTAACATTGTCAGCTCTTTTTATTCGTATAGTTTTGTATGAATCTGCAAAAATACGAATTAATCGGATAATCGTTCCTTCGGATCTCCGTAACCTGTCGGAGTGGTGCTGAGCTTTTGTTTTTGGGTAAAATGAACGCTAATCAAGCATCAAACTCATATAAGCTTCCCGGCTCTGATAGTTGAGCAACAAGCGGGTGAGCGATTGGGTGTCCATCTTTTTTAGTTCGCCGATGTTAAGAACGGAGTTTGCGTGGGTGAAGGCCCAGTGATGGATGAGGCGGTCGCGGTCCAAGACACGTGCCATGCCTAAAGGGAAAGTTCCCGGTCCGGTGAAAGGAGTACGGCAGACGGCCTTTTCCACCTTGCTCTGTGTTGTAGCTTCCTGTAAGAGCAGGTTCTTGATGTTGTCGTTGTCATACATCAATTCTTTGACATAGATATAGTCGCCGACAGGATAGAAAAAGATCATTCCGATCGGTTCTTCTTGAATGTTTAAGGCGGTCAGCATTTGTCCTCCGGACATCTGTAATTCGCGCAGGATAGTAACGAAATCGTCATAACCGTGCAGCACATAGCAAATACGTTCTCTCTGCTTCTTATTAAAAAAATTGTAGAGAGACTCCATCGAAGGTACTTCGGGCGGTACAACCAAAACACCCTGTTCCAGTGCTATTTCAGAAGGGCAGATATACGTTTCTTCTGAATAGTCGAAAGCTTCCGTATATCCTAAATCGCGGTAATAGTCGAACAGCCATGGATCGGCCGGGATAATGACTGTTAAGGCCACTTTCCGGCTTTCCATCACTTCGAATGCTTTCTGTATCAGTTGGCGCATAAGTCCCTGACCTCGTTCGGAGGGAAGAGTGCAGGCTCCATATATATAGTTTACGGATATCTCCTTTCCGTAGTAAGTCATGACATACGGAAGCATTTGAAGGGCGGAAACGATTTTTCCGTTTTTCTCTATAAACAGGGCGTTTTCTTTTTTGTAAACCCGATCGAAGAATAGTTTGATAAATTCTTCGCTGTCGTTGAAAGAAGTACGCCACAGGTCGATCAATTGAGATTTGTTGTTATCCATCGTTCAATATTATTTTGCAGGTTTCTTTATTGCCGCGGATTTTTCCAATAGGATGAACGGGTTATACGAAAGTTTAGCCTGGCGCAGACCGGGAATACCCAAGTCTTCCTCTCGGTTCACATAGGTGTATTTTTCCGGAAGGTGAGAGGCGAATTCTTTGTTGATAACAGCATAAGCCCCCTCATAGTTCACATTTGCCTTTTCTACGTGGACGCCGAAAGTATTATGGTTGATCGGGGCACCAAAAGTGAAAGCGACAATCTGATGGTCTACGCAAATGGCTCCTCCAATAAGTCCCAATTCGTCATAATGGTTCAAGGCGTAGATTATAGAACGGCGTTCGTCGTTCAGATCCTCCTCGTCATTATCTTCCCGGTTGGCTTTGTACCATTTACATTCGAGCTGAAGGCATTCGGGAACCAGTTCTGGTGTGATAGGAATATATTCGTAGGCAAACTTCTTATTGAATTTGTTGATATGATTGCGTTTTGCCTGGTATTTTTTCCCTTTTAGGGTTGCCAGGTCTTCACGCAAGTAGATGTAATCGAAATAATTCCGTTCGGGGATGTAGAAAAATCCGCCGGGAATTGCCTTTTCGAGTTCTTCTTTGGCATCTGGCGTTACGCCTAACATACAGAGCGGATGACCCTGTTCGAGCGAATCGGCTTCTAACAGATCGATGGCCTGTTTCAGGTCGCCTTGACCTGTAGGAGTCATATAAGCGACTCTCGTTTTGTTTTCGATCCAGAAACGGATCAGCAAGCTGCCGTTGACAATGGCGAACTCGCTATCGTAGAGAAACCGCCAACTGCAGATGTTGGCAAATGAATAATCGCAATTTTTATAATTGCTCGGTATCGTAAAGGATGTTATAATATCTCTATCTTCGATTTCAATTGGTTTAAACGGTATCTTCATCTTTTTCTTTTTTGATGTGCAAATATAAAACTAATAAAAATGGCTGAATGTTTTATCTTTAATAAAAACAATCGATTTTGTTTATTGCGTGATAAACCCTATAAATGCTATTAATAGCAATTTAACTAAATATAAAAATGATAGTGTATATTAAACTAACATCTATCTTTAAATGTTCGAAGTGAAATGGTTTTTATTTAAAAGTGAGAAGGAAATGAATGCTGATAAAATATTACCGATCGACCTCTATCATGCCGTGTCGATTGCAAATTTGACATTGGAAAGTGCTTTAAAGGTCATTCACGTCGAAGCTGGGCAGGATCATGAACTGTTGCCTTTGGAACCGGGAACTCTTGCTGTGATCTGCCGGGGAGGAAAGTTCGAATGCAAAGCACTTGGAAAGGAAATCTCCATAGTTGCCGGACAGGTGTTCCTGGCGTCTGTGGAAGATGTGAGTGAGATATCCCGTTTTTCGGAGACAGGTTTTGAAGGGATCGTGATCTATGCCGGTAGCGATCTGCTGATCAATCGGCAACGTCTGATGTTCCGGACGATTACACCGGACGAACTGAAGGAGTCCGGGCTTTATATCCAGCTGATGCAGTCACAAATCGAGCGAATGAGCGATGTCCGTGTCAAAGTGGTGGAATCGCTTTTGCGCGCCCTTATTTTCTTCCTCCAGCAGGAAGGGCATCTGGCGGACGACCGGGATAGCGAGGTTCCGCCTTTCTTCCACGATTTCGCTTTGCTGATTAGGCGTTATCATCATTATCCGGTTTATTATTTTGCTGAGAAGTTGGGAATGACTTCGGCGGAACTGAATAACAAATGTAAATTGCATTCCGGTATTTCGGCTGCGGAATGGATCAGCCAGTATGTATTGCTTGAGGCGAAAGACTTACTGATTAAAACTCGACTGAGATCTTCCCGCATTGCTATGATGCTTAATTTCTCTAATTATGATACCTTTGCGCGTTGGTTCAGGCGGCATACGGGAGAGTTGCCAGGGAACTGGAGGTAGTGGAATTTGAAAATTGAAAATTAAGATACCATGAAATGGACATTTGAGAATGCGAAAATAAAGGGGCGGATCGTCTTGACCGATTCGCTCCATGAAGACCCGGATCTTCTGAAAGACAAAACGCTGTATAAATTTATATGGGTGGATTCCGGCGAAGTGGAGTTGGATATCGATCATCAGCATGTTGTTTTGAAGAAGGAACAGCTCGTTCCGCTTTCCCATTTGCATCATTTGGAGTTTCTGCGCATCGAAGGCAAATGCTATGCTTTGATGTTCAACGGCAATTTCTACTGTATACATGGCAACGATCATGAGGTCTCGTGCAACGGGTTGCTGTTTCACGGTTCATCGCATGTGCTGACTTTTGTCCTTTCGGAAGATGAACGGCGGAAGATCGACACGCTGACGAGGATCATGCAAGAGGAGTTTCTCAGTACCGATCACCTGCAAGACGAGATGCTCCGGGTATTGTTGAAACGGTTTATCATATTATGTACGCGAATAGCGGAAGATCGGCAGGGAGCTGTTCGGGAGAACAGCCTCCAGTTCGAGACGATCCGCAAATTCTATGTCCTGGTCGATACCTATTTTAAGGAGAAAAAACAGGTGCAGGAATATGCGGACATGCTGAACAAATCCCCGAAGACACTGGCAAATATCCTTTCCGCCTATCAGCAGCCTTCCGCCATCCGTATCATCCATAACCGCATTCAGGCAGAAGCCCGGCGTTTACTGCTTTATACGGCTAAAAGCTCTAAAGAGATCGCTTTGATGCTAGGATTCGAAGACCTGGCTGCGTTCAGCCGTTTCTTTAAGAACGCAGCCGGACTAAGCGCGACCGAATATCGCCACCAATATAAAAAATGATAATAGTGGCGATGACGGGCTGGTCGCTTGTCCGGGTTGTAGTATCCGCTTATTGCCGGTATTTGCAACAACCCGGCAGTTGGTCGTAGACGTTTGATCCGCTTTATAAGTATCTGTGTCGTGCCCCGCTTTGGCAATAGCTTTGCTAATAGCGTCCACAGATGTTTTGGACGGATTGTATTGTAGATGTATCATCTGTTTTTCCTTATCCCAATGAACCGACGAAACGCCGTTTACACTTTTGGCTGCTGTTTCGATGCGTTGTTTACACATGTCGCAGGAACCTTTTACCCCGAACATGGCATGCTCGCCTGCCGGTTCCGGTTGTGCTGCGGATGTACCGTGCGCGGCATGCCCTTCGTGACCGCTCATCGTATGCCCTACATGGCCGCTCATCGGTTGTGCTTCGCCGTCATTGTTCATCATCGACTGTTTCCCTTCCAGTTGGGCACTGGCATCTATCGAGAAAACACCGTTCGTTACGACTTCTTCTCCTTCGGATAATCCTTTTAATATCACGTATGCGTTGCCGAGGGAAGGACCAAGTTCTACTTCACGCATCAGGAAGGTCGGAGTGGAGGTGTCCGGTTGCTTGACATAAACGATGGAACGTTTGCCGGTCCAGAGAACAGCAGTTTGCGGCACGGTGATCCGGTCTTTATATCCTTGAAGCGGGGCGCTGACCTCGGCGGTCGCATACATCTCCGGCTTCAGTTCCATATGGCTGTTGGGGACTTCTACCCGGACACGTGCCGTACGGGTGGACGGGTTGATGATCGGATCGATAAACGCGATCCGGCCCGTATAGGTCTTGCCGGGAAGAGCCTGCAAGGTGAAATGAACCTGGTCGCCTCTGTTCAGGAAAGGCAGGTCAACTTCGAAAGTGTCGAACATCGCCCATACGCTCGACAGGTTCGCTATGTCGAACAGGACAGCTCCGGAGGCGACATAATCGCCCTGGTTTACGCGTTTGGTCATGACGATTCCGCTTACGTTCGCTTTGATCTCGACGAGTGGGGAAACGCTACCGGACTGTTCGATCGCTTCTATCTGGGCGTTCGTCATTTTCCAGAGACGGAGTTTCTCGCGGGCTGCCTGGATCAGGGCGGGCTGCTTCATCTTGATGGCTTCCAACAGTTCCTGCTGGGCGGTGAACAGTTCGGGTGAATAAAGGACGGCAAGTGTTTGTCCGGCTCGTACGCTCTCACCGGTAAAATTGATGTTGAGTTGTTCGATACGTCCGCCTACATGCGCTGTCTGTGACTGTAAGCTTTGTTCGTTCGGGGCGATCTTGCCATACAGGCGGACTGTCTTGACCGGGTTTTTCCTGCTGACCTTTGAAGTCTGCACGTCTGCCAGGGCGGCCGCCTCTTCCGATAACTGGATTGCTTTCGGGTCGGAGTTCTCTCCGCCGCCGCTTCCTTTACGGACCGGGATCAAGTCCATCGCGCAGATCGGGCATTTGCCGGGTTTATCCTGGCGTATCTGGGGGTGCATGGAGCAGGTCCAGACGCCCGTCTCGTCCTGTACGAGGTCGTGACTGTGTCCTTCGTGCATCTCATGCCCCTCATGGGTAGCCGGAGCGGGGCTTTCAGACGAGCTGAACAACAACCTGCCGACTAATAAGCCGGCACAGGCTACTATTATATATTGAACCGATTTGCTTTTTATTATTTCATTTATCTTTTTCATCTTGTTATTCATTTACGGAGGTTGATACTAATTTCTCTAAACTCGCGATCAGCGTGTTGTATCCGGCAACCGCTTCGCTCTTTTTAAGGCTGTAATTCAGTAACTGGCGTTCCAGTTGGATGATGTCCGTGAGGGAAGTCGTCCCTGCCGAAAATTCGCGGATCATCAACTGGTAGGTCGACCGGGACAAGTCTTGCTGTTTGGCGTACAGGTCTATTTTGCGCGAGGCATTGGCCAGTTGTTTCCTCTTTCTTCAGCAGCCCTTCCCGCCACCAGCATTGGAATACGGGGACGACAAACATGGTCATCGACTGGATCAGCATGCCGCCGAAAGTCGGGATTGCCATCGGAACCATAATATCGGCTCCCTTTCCGGTCGAGGTGAGGACGGGGAGCAGGGCGATCAGGGTGGTCGCGGTTGTCATGGCTGCGGGACGTACACGTTTGAGTCCTGCTGTCACGACGGCTTCACGTATGGCGTGCCTGGTCTGCGGGTCCTTTTCCAGGAAGACGTGATGGATGTAAGTTCCCATCAGCACACCGTCGTCTGTCGCCACTCCGAAAAGGGCGATGAAGCCGACCCATACGGCTACGCTCAGGTTAATGGTATGCATCTGGAACAGGTCCCGCATATTGACTCCCGCCAGCGAAAAGTTCATGAACCAGTCCTGACCGTACAGCCAGAGCAGGATAAAGCCGCCGGCAAAAGCCACGAAGACACCGGAGAAATGAATCAACGAGGCCGTAAGGGTCTTGAACTGGAAATACAGAACCAGGAGGACGATCAGCAAGGCCAGGGGAACGACGATCATCAGCCGGGCAGTGGCACGTTCCTGTTGTTCGTAGTTTCCGGCAAACTTGTAGGAAACGCCTTTTGTTAGTTTCAACTCTCCGTTTTGTATCTTTCCTTCGATCACTTTTGTCGCTTCTTTCACAACGTCCACTTCGGCTTTTCCCTGTTTCTTGTCGAAGATCACGTAGCCGACCAGGAAGGTGTTCTCACTCTGGATCATCTGGGCGCCTCGGGCATATTCGATATCGGCGAGTTCTTTCAATGGGATCTGGGCGCCGGTGGCTGTCGGAACCAGGAGCATGGACAATGCTTCCGGATTATCACGCAGTTCGCGGGCATAGCGGAGGCGCACGGGGAAACGCTCGCGGCCTTCGACCGTCTTCGTCAGGATCATGCCGCCGACGGCTGCACTTAGTATCTCCTGTAAATCTTCGACGTTCACTCCGTACCGGGCCATGTTATCCCGGTTCAGCTTAATCTCCAGATAAGGTGCTCCGACCGCCCGGTCATAGAATACGGACGAAGGGATCACGGAAGGAACGTCTTTGAGCGCCTGTTCGATCGCCTTTCCGCTCTGCTCGATCGTTTCCAGATCCGGCCCGTATATCTTCAATCCCATTGGAGCGCGCATACCGGTCGAGAGCATGACAAGGCGTGCCTCTATCGGTTACAGTTTCGGGGCGGATGTGAGTCCTGGCAGGTGGGTGACGTTGACAATTTGCTGCCAGATATCGTCGGTGTTCTTGATTTCGGGACGCCATTGCCGGAAATAGTCTCCTTTGCGGTCCGGTATCAGGCTATCTGCCGGAATCAGGCGGAAGCCGTCTGCCGGATTGTAAGTGCCTCCGTTTCTCAGAAGATATTTTCCTTTCCGGTTCACTTTGAAACGTTCCCGCTTTCCGTCTTCGTTCAGGATATATTCGGGACGATAGTTGATCGTATTCTCGAACATCTGGGCGGGAGCCGGATCGAGTGCCGAGTTTACCCGTCCCCATTTGCCGATTGCCGTTTCCACTTCGGGGATGGCTGCCAGGCGTTTGTCCAGTGCTTCGATATAATTCAGGTTTTGCTCGATTCCAGTATGGGGCATGCTGGTCGGCATCAACAGGAATGAACCTTCGTTGAGGCTGGGCATGAACTCTTGCCCGATCCGTTTCCAGATCAGGATGCCGCATAGGATAGTCGCGATCGGTAGCAGCATGAACTTCCACCGGTTATCCGACCACTAACAAATAATTGAGAAACAAACGAAAATAAGGGAAATAAATAGAATATATATTATTGATTATTAGATATATAATCAAGATTCGTTATTTCCCTTCATTTCTGAAAAAATCGCTTTTATTCGTGATTTTTGTTACCCAAAACGTTACTGGTAACGAAAATTTTGTTACCTTTGCAATGTAATTGTTACTCTATTCACAATGGGAAGACCGAAGAAAAAACTCACAGATAATTCAGTAAAGGTACGCTATAAGACGCTTGCCGACGGCCGCAAGTCCGTTTATCTCGACTGTTGCGACGGCGGCAGACGGACTTACGACTTCCTGAAGCTGTACCTCCTGCCGGAAACGGACCGCGAGACCGTGCGCAGGAACAAGGCGACCATGAAGAAGGTCGAGGAGCTACAGCGGGAACGTACCCTGCAACTGCTGGGAATCGGAAACGGCGGCACCGGTGACAAGCCCGTATTCCATGCGGACATGCCGCTTTCCGAATGGATGGACGCCTATATCGGCGAACAGAAAAGATACGGTGTCAAGAACACGGCCATAATAACCAAAGTGGCCCGGATACTGGGAACGATAGCGCCGGATGTCAGGATGTCGCAGGTGGACAAGGATTTCTGCCTGATGTTCATAGATTATTTGCGTAACGACTACCGTGCAAGGTCCGGCCAGCCTATCAACCGGATGACGGCATGGGGATACCAGTGCAAACTCCGTGCGGCCCTGAACTCCGCAGTCCGCGCCGGGGTGCTGAAAAAGAATCCCATGACACAGATTGATGCGGCTGACAAGATTTCCATGCCCGAAACCAGGCGTGAATATCTCACCATTGATGAGGTGAAACGGCTTATCGCCACCCCGTGTTACAGGGAAAGGGTCAAACAGGCCTATCTTTTCTGCTGTTTCAGCGGCCTCCGGTACGGGGATATGGAGAAATTGAGATGGCGCGACCTTTCCTGTGCCGGCGGCCAGTGGTATGCCAGCATTGTCATATCCAAGACATCGGAACCCCTGCTGCTCCCCCTTTCTGGAAAGGCTATGGAGTGGCTGCCGGAGCAGGAGGATGCCGACCCGGAGGACATCGTGTTCTCCGACCTTCCGGACCATAGCGATGTGTGCAACCACCTGAAAAACTGGGTATGGTCTGCCGGAATCCATAAGGACATCTGCTTCCATACAAGCCGCCATACCTATGCCACGATGCTTCTGACACTCGGAGCCGACCTTTTTACCGTCTGCAAACTGCTGGGACACAGGAGTGTGAGAAGCACACAGATATATGCCAAGATAATCGACCGGAAAAAGGACGACGCGGCAAACCTGCCGGACGCGATATTCATCAACGATACAAACAGTAACACCTGATACAATGGCAAAGAAATCAATCCAACCCAAAATCAAGGAACCCGTAAGGCTGCGCAGCAAGAAGCTCGCCGACGGCTCGGAATCCCTCTATCTCGACATATACCGTGACGGACGGCGCAGCTATGAGTTCCTGAAACTGTATATCCATCCCGAAACCGGCCCGCAGATAAAGACACTCAACAGCGAGACGATGAAGGCTGCGAACACCATCAAGATGGAGCGTATCCTGGAAATCACCTACAACGAGGCCGGACTGAAGCATACTTCCAGCCGGGCGAAGATGCTGCTGAAAGACTGGATGCAGACCTATTATGAGGACATGGAAAGAAAAGGGGCACGCTGTCTGAGGCTGCTGAAATGCACGATGCGGCTGCTCGGCGAATACAATGACAAGGTGACCATGCGCGAGGTGGACAGGGCTTTCTGCACCGGGTTCATGGAGTTCCTGCAATATGACTACAAGACGAAATGGGGCAAGCCCCTCACCCCCAAAAGCGCGTCCGACTATGCCGGATATCTGAGCAGCGCGCTCAACGCGGCTGTAAGGGCCGAGGTCATCGGGGAAAATCCCTTCATGCAGCTTACGCCCAAGGAGAGGATACAGGTTCCCGAAAGCAAGCGTGAATTCCTTACGGTGGACGAAATCAAGAGCCTCATAGCCACCGACTGTCCCCGTGAGGACGTGAAACGCGCTTACCTTTTCGCCTGCTTCTGCGGGTTGAGATTTGGGGACGTGGCCCGGATGAAATGGGGGGACCTCGTACTTGACGGCGGACAATGGAGGGTGACGGTGGTCATGCAGAAGACTACCACGCCGATATACCAGCCCTTGTCGGAATCCGCCATGAGCTGGCTGCCCGAGCGTGGGGACGCCTCTTCCGGCGATGCCGTATTTGGGACGCTTCCCGCCCTTGCAAGGATAAACCTCATGCTGAAGGTATGGGCCAAGGACGCCGGCGTGACGAAACACATCTCATTCCATACCAGTCGGCACTCGTTCGCCACGATGATGCTCACCCTTGGGGCAGACCTTTACACGACCAGCAAGCTGCTCGGCCACTCCAACGTGAAAACGACCCAGATATACGCAAAAATCGTTGACAGCAAGAAAGTAGAGGCCGTGAACCTTCTTGACAAAGCGTTCGGGTGAAGTCCGTTCCAAGGACAAGTAAGTTGATATAAAAAAACATCGGGGCGATTTCAAATCTCCCCGATGCGTGTACGCTTCGGCTTATGTAATCTAATTGGCGGCAGTCAATGTTAGTACGGCTACTGTTCGTGCGTTCTCGCCATCCTCTGAATATCGCACATCTTCGTATATGCGCATTTCATTACCGGAGAAACGGACAGTCCAATATTCCGAGGATTCGTCGTCCTTACCCGGTTCGTATTCGCATATAATGCCTTGCTGCTCATTATCCCATCTCCAAGTATTGATTTCCACGTCTTCACTTACAAAAAAACGAATAAAGATTCCCGTTGGAGTGAACACGTCCCTGTAGGCTACATCGTCAAAAATTTCCTCTTCTTCAAACATGTCCCCGATAACCTTAAAATGGCTGTCCACGATCTGTCCGTTTTCCAATTTCTTTTGACCGCGGGCGATATACTTGCCATTCCAGTAACACCACACATCAAGGCTGATGTAGTCCCATGTCCGGCAGAGGCTTCTTGTGGCGTCTCCTTGCATGGGGGGAATCACGCTGGCATATACGGTTCTCACCGTCCCGTCGGGATATTTCAAACGTACTTTTGCAGCATCCTGCAAGTCAATTTCTATGCCATTGCTCAAACGGTATTTTTTATCGCCGAGTTTCGTAAATGTACCATACTGGCTGCAATCAAACGATATTGTACCGTTTTCATCCGTCGTACTTCTCGTGTGTATGACCTTATGCCCATTGTTGATATTTGAATTGTCTCCAATTTCAGCCGCGGCACAGGCCGAAGAAGTGTAACCGTTATACATATTGTAAGAGGTAAACAGGTAATACCCGTCCTGCATAAGCTCAATCGAAGAAAACGGGGCGTTGTACCTGTCCTCCGCCTCAATCCGGATTGCATCCTCGGCATAAGCCCCGGTAAGGCTGTTGGGTCTGAACTCGGCAGAGGGAAGCGCAACTTCCGGCGGCTCGTTATTGCCACTTGTTTCATCGTCGGATTCACAAGCCGACAGCACCATGCTTAGAGAAGCAAGCAAATAGAATAAATGTCTGAATTTCATATTATATTATCATTTTTTTGTTAGAATCTTAGTGCTATATAAAAACGGGGGCCCTTCTGTTTCAGTTTGAAGTCTTTCGTGTTGAAAATGCCGCCGTTTTCTTCCGATCCGTCGTCATCGTCTTCATCGAATGAGGGCTGTTTGTATTTGATAGTGCTCCACAGCCCCTCCACACCGACGGATATCAGCTTGTAGGAAACGGAAACACCTGCCGACATGGCACAGCCGAAGCCGTAAGAAAATTTATCGTTCTCTACGATACCGGCTGCCGTCGGTCTTGCATGGAAATAGGCTGAAACGATAAGATGATTCCAGGGATTTACGCTGATATTTGGTCCGATGTGCACGTCGTATTCAATTTTGTGCATACCCAGATTAACTCCCATTAAAGCAAGAGCCGAGCCACTGGGGTCATCAATCACGATGTCATCAAATCCGCCGGGGTTTGAGCCGGGGATTGTCCCCGGCGTGGAAGAGCCGGAGAGGGGCGCATTGTCGAGTTTAAGTTTGGCGTAATTGAGACTCATGCCGAAGTCAAAACCGAACTTGAGCACTCCGCCAATCGGCTTGCGGTGAAAGTAAGTGGTTTTTCCGCTTTGGATGAACACGGAAAAATCTGTTTTCCATGTCATCGGCTCGCCGTCGATACGCTCGATACTGGGATTGGCAAGTCCGATTTTCCAGTATTTCCTGCGTCTCCAAATCTTTTCATACTGCCGTTCTTTTTCTTCGGAACTAAGCTGTGATTTGATTTGTGCCAACTCGGCAGATAAGATCTGCAATGAATCCGCCTGTCCATTCCGGCTTTCGGTGTTGTTACCGATTGAATCTGTCTTGATTTCCTGTGCTTGGGCGGCGGAAAACATCAGAAGCAACAGGGCGACGCTGGTAGTAATTCGTTTTATTCCCATAGTCTTGTTTTGGCCTGTACAGCTCCTCTTAGGCACTTGTTTACACGTGAAGCGTGGAACTGCAATGCCACGTCTTAGTTTGGAGGTTGTAGGAAAACCTTTAGATACAGATGTAGTAATAGCAGCCCACGCTATAGCGTGAGAACCACTATGCTATCCTTGTATCTAATTTGAAAGTTTCCTACATTTCCAAACTACAAGATAAGCATAACGCTTCTTCCTTTTTTCGTATGTCTTGGATAGAGTCGCCCCCATCCGGGTGCAAAGGTAGTGAATTTCCTATAATAAATTCCCACGGTGGAGCGAAAATCAGCGTTTTAAGATTGATTTTATAACCCGTTTGTACCCTTGTCGGTTCTCAAAGCGCAAAAAAACTGAAAATCAACAGGAGCAGGCGATTCCTTGACAACACCGACAAGACGCACGAAATATTACCCAGATGACAGAATATTGTACCTTGACGGTAACTTTTCGTGCACCGGTCATCCCTCACGACGGCCCGTTCTATGTGCCGGGGATTTGATTCCTTCAAGCCTGTTTGGTACTTGTTCCGGTCAAATCCGGCATATTCATGTCTGTCAGGCATGTAATCTGGATTTATGCCACTTAAAGAATGGGATAAATTCAGATTTGTGTACTTTTATACTTCGAGTAGTCATATATGTCGCTTTGATTTTTTGTCATCACAGTTAAAATTCTTGTTTTTTGCGCAGAAAACAAGAATTATTTTAGTAACTTTGCGCCAAAATTGAAAACGACAATGGTTATAAGAGACAAGGTTAAGCAGGAGATAGACCGTATGCCGGAAGGTGTGGTGGTTTCGGCTTCCGATTTTGACATACCACGTCAATATCGTGCAACCCTTATCAAGGCACTCAACCAGTTCGAGTATGCCGGTATAATAAAGCGTATCTCCAAAGGACGTTATTACAAACCCCGGACATCACGATTCGGGGAGCTGCTTCCCCCGGAAAAGGAAATCGTAAGGGACTTTCTTGAAAAGGACGGTAACACCATAGGGTACATCACCGGGACAAGGGCTTTCGCAAGTCTGGCCCTGACCACCCAAATATCTTCTGTTATCATGGTGGGTACGAATGTCTCCCGTCGTCCGTTATCCAGAGGACAGTATAGAATAACTTTCCTGTTGCAGCCAAATCGCATAATGAAAGACGACATACCGCTTTTAGTCATTTTGGACGCGCTCCGTCTGATAAAGGAGATTCCCGGCTCGACAACCGATGACGCGATAGCGCAGATGACAGTCTGGATAAAGGGATTGTCCGAAACGGACAGGAAACGGCTGCTGGAACTGTGCAGGGCATACAAGCCGTATGTCAGGGCACAGCTTGGAGCCATACTTGAATATCTGGATTTCCCTGTTGAAGATCTGTTGGAAACACTTAACCCCGTAAGCCGGTACAAGCTGGGAATATCTTCAATCATATTACCGACGACTAAAAACTGGAACATCGTATGAGACTGCACACAGACCGACAACTGTTCAAGGATGCCATCAACTTCGCATCACGTCCGGCAACGGACGGAGGTTTGGGTATCAGCCCGCTCTTTATAGAGAAGGATTACTGGGTCAGCCGTTCCTTGAAATTGATGGCGGAGCATGACAAGGACGGACGGGCAGTGTTCAAAGGAGGGACAAGTCTGTCCAAGGCATACGGCATAGGGGCCAGATTTTCCGAGGATATAGATGTGGCCATATCTGACGCATGGACCCTAAGCGGCAACCAACTGAAAAATCTGATACGCAAAACCGCCCGCGACATGACAGAGGGACTGGATGAGATTCCCATACCCGGAAAGACAAGCAAGGGCTCACACTATTATAAGGCCTATTATCACTATCCGCAGATTATGGAATCATTGGCCGCCACATCCATCAATCCGGGACAGATACTTGTAGAGATCAATTCCTTTGCCAACCCGTATCCATCCGAACAGCGTGTGATACAAAGTTTCCTGACCATATTCCTACAGCAGTCGGGTAATGAACAGCTGATAGAGGAATATGACATGCGGCCATTTGTCATACATGTGCTGGACAAGCGCAGAACGCTTACCGAGAAACTTGTGTCGTTAATCAGATGTTCGCTGGCCGACGAGCACCATTCACAGTTGTCTGCGAAAATTCGCCATTTCTACGACCTCTATTATTTGTATCATGACAAGGAAATAAGACAGTATCTGGATTCGTCCGATTTTCTGAATGACTTTCACAATCTGCTCACCCATGACAGACAGCAGTTCAGCAAACCGGAAGGATGGCAAAGACGAAACCTGGACGAATCACCCCTGTTTTCCGCTTTGGAAAATGTATGGAGCAAATTGGAACCGGTCTATCTGAAAGAACTTCCGGAATTGGCTTATAATAAAATACCTGACTCCACGCAAATACTTGAAAGCATTCATGCGATACTCATGTATATCAGAAATAATAAAATTCAAGAATGATGATACAACAGATAACACGACGGCTGCAAGAGGTAAACACGCTGCTTGCCACTTGCAGGCAAGACCGTATCACTTTTGAACAGGCTGTGCCGCTGTCCCTGTTCTATAAGGATTTCAATGACACGAACCGGATCGTGACGGAAGCGACCGCAATGTTCCATGAGGATGCGGGGCGGCTTCTGGAATTTTCCACTTCCCTATGTTCGGAAACTGAAACCTACCTCTCGCTTGACCGTGCGCCGTTGCAGCCGGTGGACTTCGAGGCCCTTTTCGAGGAACACCTCAAACCCTTTGAACTCCGCCACGAGGAGGCGAAAGCGGCCGCCACCCGGCTTTGGCGCGACTATTCGGCGATGAGCAACCGGCTCGACCTGCTTCCGCACGATTCGGAGGAATACAGGTCCCTCGACGCGGAATGCGACGCGGCAAAGGTGAGGTATGACGAAGCTCACGCGCGCGTGAACCTGTTATATAGGGAGTGGCGGCAGGAACGCGACCGCACCTTCTGCGTGTACTGCTTCAAGCCCATGTTTCTCGACGTGCTGGTGGAGCGTCTGCAAGGAATCGCCGGAAGCATCATTTCCGACATCCGGCGCATGAAGGAGGGCGAGCCATGAACCGGACCGCCCTGCTGCAAGAGACATCCGCGTGGACGGACACCGTCGACCTCGCCCTGTGCCTGTTCGTCTACGGGGTGTGCAACGACTGCCAGTTCGGTTACCTTTCGGGCAGCGACTTCGTGAACTTCATGAACCTCAAACCCACCTCACGTCCTGTCACCGTGCGACCGAAAGAGAACCTGCGCGTCTGCTACATGGTGTTCTCCGTCTCGCAGACCATCAGGCCGCGCGAGCGTGGCAGGCTCTGGGCGGAAGAGTTCCTGCAACGTTGCGGCATATCCAAGTCATACTACGACAAGCACCGCTGTGACGTCTGCGGCAAAGGCACGACCCAAGAGAACCGGGATTACCGCAAAGCCATTGACGGCGCCATCGAGAATGCCCGCAGGCTGAACAGCACCCCATAGCCGCCCGCCGTTTCCCCATTCAGCACAACATACACAAGTCGCAGAAATGCGCTATACTGTTGAAAACCAGCAGTATGGCGCATTTCTTTTTTATGCGTTTTCCCCATTCGTTCCCCATTGGGGCACATCGGGTCAAACTTAACTTTGCATCGGAAACAGAAGAAAAGAAAAGGCTGACAGACAGCATCTTCCGGTTTTCCGAAAGTACAAGGAACAATCTTAAAACGAATGAATATGGAAAGTGAACGCAATTTAATGACCACCACCGAGGCCGCAAAGTACCTCGGACTCAGGCCGAGCTATCTCTACAAACTGATGATGCGCCGTGCCATCCCTTATTACAAGCCTAACGGCAAGCTGTGCTTCTTCGCCAGGGAAGACCTCGACGCATGGCTGAGACGGGTGCGGGTGAAATCGCAGGACGAGATAGACAGCGGGGCCGCACGCTATCTGGTGGGGCGAGAGAGGAACAGATGATTTACCAACCTTTTAAAAGAAAATGTACATGGACAATCTGACGAACAAGGAGCCGGGTATCAAGGATACTGCGGTTCAGGATTCCGCGAACAGGGAACAGAAAAAGAGAGAGGGCAGGTCCGTAATCGGCGCGAAGGCGCAGACCATTCTGGACTTCCTTCGCGGCTGTTCCCCCTACGAGGCCGATTCCATCCGGGTAATGGTGGGGCACGGAACGGGGGACGGTGACACCGGCACGATTGAGGCGGCCGACATGCTGGCCGTCAACCGCTTCCTTAACCACGGGCTTACCAGGGAGAACGGGACAAGCAACGAGGCCGTGATGAAGCACCGTCAGGAGCGTGCGCAGAAACTCATGGAGGCCGTCAAGGACTTTGTCGACATCGGCCAGCTCTGCCGTGTCAGTGTCGCGCTGATGAAAATCTCATCCGACTTCAAGGCGGTGGAGGAGGCACGCCAGCACCTGCAATCCCAACCCGTCACGAACGGAGGGAAGAATTGAAGTCGAACAGGACGGGGCGGCGGATGAAGCCTTGGCGGACAAGGAAACTTTCATTCACAGTATTCCGGCGAAGCCGTTGCAGGTCACTCCGCCATCCCGTTCCCTTATCTCTACCTGAATGATGCGAGAATACACGGGAAACAAGGAAGCATATCCTTTCAGAAAGCCGCAGGGATTCCGGACAATCCGTTTCCACCTTGCCGCAGAGGCAGTCGAATGGCTGAACGGCACAACAAGAGACAACGGCGGCAACACCGTCGGCAACCACGCGCTCTTTTATGACCTGCTCTCACGGATGCGGTCAGCCCCCGGCAGGGACGGTTCGTTCCGCAGGCCGCAGGAGTTGCAGGCCGGACAGTTCCAGTTTTCGGAAACCGGCCTCGCGGAGGAATGGAACACAGGGAGGAAAAAAGTCCGCAACCTGCTCGCCACGATGGAGAGGCTGGGCTTGATAGCGGTAACCGCTTCCAGAACCGCTTCCGTAGCTTCCGTGACCTGCATAGAGGGCTGGACGGACACGCAGGGCAACTATGTCAGCAACCCTTGCCGTACCGCCCCGTAATGGCTCCCGAATGGCACCTGAACGGCTCTTGAACGGCATCCCGTCCGGCAGCGGAGGCATCCCGAAAGAAAGGCCGAAACGCTCTTCTGTTACGAGATATGCCAAGGTGACACCTCCCTCCGGTCGGTATTACCTTGGCGCACTCGCGGCTCACTGGCGGTTCGCCGGTGGCGGCGCTCGCAGGCTCGCACCTTTTGAAAACCCTTTTAAGACAACGTTATATGACAAAAGACAAGCAGAATACACCCTTCCCGCCCGAGGACAGGCGCACCGAGTATGTCAGTGCCAAGGTCACCCCGGGGCAGAAGCAGCATATCCGGCGGCTGGCCGAGAAGTGCGGCATGACCGTCAGCAACTACATACTGGCAAGGGCTTCCGGCTACAGGCCGAAAGCGAGGATGACGGCAAGGCAGGAGGCCGTCATGGAGACCCTCATAGGCTGCCGCAGCGACCTGATCAATTACACGTCCGCACTCCGTGGCATGGCCCCCGAGAAGCGCAGACAGATGTTCGGCAGTTACCCGTTCATGCTCGGGTGGCTCAAGGAACTGGGCAGGCTGGCGGAGCGCATCACCTCCGTGCTCGACAAGGTACAGCTCTCCAACCGCCTGCCCGACGGGACAAGGAACGATGAAGACAGAAAGGAGGAACCATGATAGCAAAAGCGAAATCCATCTCCCACGGGATAAACGACATCAGGTATATCACGGGGGAATCGAGGAACAAGAAACATCCCGAGCGCATATACCATGTCAAGGACAACCTGCTGCCGCCCGGTCTGGACGCCACAGGGATATGGGATTCCATGCGGCTGACGCTGGCGAAGTTCAAACGGGTCAAGAACTCCGTCATCCGCATCGAGGTCAGCCCCGCGCCGGAGCACACGAAGGACTTCACTATCGACGACTGGCAGAAGCTGTGGGACGACTTCATTGACGAGTTCGACAACATCGAACTGTGTGACAAGAATGGCAGGACCTATTCCCCGAAGACCAATCTCAGAGGCAGCAAGGGTTCGATATGGCTGCACGAGGAATCCGAAAGCGGCGTTCCCCACCTTCACGGCGCGTTCTGCCGCATCGACGGGCAGGGGCGTGTCAACAACGACCACGACATCCATCTGCGCGCGCAGCGTGCGGCCGAGCGTGTGGCCCTGAAACGGGGCTGGACGACCGCCGCCGAGGTGCGGGATACGAACATCGGGCAGGTGAACCGGGACTGCATGGAGGCCCTGCAATCCTTGGAAAGCTGGTCATGGGACGGATACGCCGCCATACTCCGGAGCAAGGGATACGATCTTTGGGAACTGAAAGACAACAGGAAGGTATTACGCGGCTATGTGCTGAAAAAGGGCAACGCCAGATACAAGGCTTCCGAACTCGGCAGGGGGCGCAACCTCATGGCGAGCAGGCTCGAAAGCACATGGAGGAAGCTGCACGCGGCTCCCGGGAAAAAGACCGTCCCGACGCCACCCGCCGCAAGGAAGCCGGCACCGGCGGCAACCCGGCCTGCGCCGTTCCGGGTACAAGGAACGGCACCGGTTCCGCGATACACGGACTACCGTCCCGGCACCATCCCGTACCGTATCGACATCGACGGGGAAAGCCTGCGCCGCTTCATTCCCGAAAGGGTCATGGAAGTGTTCGACGACGAGTTCGACCACCGCGAGGTGGCGAACCACAAGGAACTGACAAACCTCGCCGTGTCCTTGTTCATCGGGATGATGTCCGCACAGGCCGCACCCTCGGGCGGCGGTGGCGGAAGTACCGGCGACATGCCCTGGGGAAGACGCGAGGACGAGGACGAACGGGAATGGGCACGCCGCTGCGCCCGTGAGGCGGCAAGGATGATCGGCAGGAAACCGAAAGCCGGACAAAAACGATAGAAGCTATGGGTAAGGACAGATTCGATTTCTCTGAGATAGACGCGGCACTCCCGGCAGCCGAAAGGATGCAGGAGGAAGACCGCGTGGCCGACGCGCTGGAAAACAATTACAAGGCCGTCCGCATTCTTGGTGCCAACGTGGAAAAGCTCGAAAACAGACTCTCGGAAGCCCTGCCCCGACTGGACGGGGCGGTCTCCTCCCTTCGTGAGGCAGGCAAAATTACCGTCAGCGGGGAAGCCAGACGGACGCTTGAGCGGGAAGGTGACGCGATTTGCCGGAAGATAGCCGGGAGGATTGACAGGGAAAGTGCCAAAATGCTCGAACGCCTCTCGATGAGGGACCGTGTGACAATTTCCGACACCGCCTTCTGGTGCCTGATAGAGGCGGTCATATTCCTTCTGGCGGCTTTCATCTGCACCTGCATGGCCAACGCCCGGTTCATGCACAGTGTCATGCTGTGGAAGATGCTCGGCGGCACGGCAGGTTTTCTTGCGCTCTGCATCGCACTGACTGTTTTCGTCTGCCATAAGCTGAAACAATAACCCTAATATATACATAATTATGGCAACAGTGAGAACCAAATTCCGTGCATCCTCTTCCGAAGCGAAAGAGGGCACATTATTCTACCAAGTGATTCACAACCGGGTGGCAAGACAGATCCATACCGGTTACAGACTGTACCCGCAGGAATGGGACGGGCCGCACGCCGGCATATCCCTGCCGCCGGATGCCGGGCAAAGCCGGCACGCCTATCTGTCGGCGTTAAGGACACGAATTGCGGAGGACACGGCACGGCTGGGAAACATCATTTCCCGGCTGGACCGTGCCGGACGTGCCTATACCGCAGAAGACGTGGTGCGGCTCTACCTCACACCTTCGGATACGGGAGGCTTCATGTCTTTCGCGTGGGGGCTTGTCAGGCAGTTAAGGCAAATCGGCAAGAACCGCACGGCCGAGCGCTACACCACCGTCCTGAACAGTTTCGGGCGTTTCCTCGGGGAAAGCGACGTGCTTCCGGAAGAAATGGATTCCGACCTGATGGTGAGGTACGAGACCTTCCTGAAAGAGAGGGGGATATGCCCGAACTCGTCCTCCTATTATATGCGGGGGCTGCGCGCTGTCTACAACCGGGCGGTCGAGAAGGAGCTGACCGTGCAGCGCAACCCGTTCAAGCATGTCTATACGGGTATCGACAAGACCGTCAAACGCGCCGTACCGCTGAAAATCATCCGTCAGATACGGGACGCCGACCTGACGCTCACGCCGGCGACGGACTACGCCCGCGACCTGTTCATGTTCTCCTTCTACACGCGCGGCATGTCATTTGTGGATATGGCCTACCTGAAAAAGAAGGACTTGCAGAACGGGGTGCTGGCCTACCGCCGGCAGAAGACCGGGCAGCAGCTGTTCATCAAGTGGGAGAAGCCGATGCAGGAGATTGTCGAGAAATACGACACCTCCGGCACGCCCTACCTGCTGCCGATCATCCGGGATATGGAGAAGGATGCCCGCAAGCAGTACAAGAACGCCGCGCATCTTGTCAATGCCAAGCTGAAGAAACTCGGTGAACAGCTGGGGCTGGGCATACCGCTGACGACCTATGTCGCACGCCACGCATGGGCCAGCATCGCCAGGAGCAAGAACATACCCGTCTCCACCATCAGCGAGGCTATGGGACACGACTCCGAAACCACCACCCGCATCTACCTCGCCTCGCTCGACACATCGGTGGTGGACAAGGCCAACAGCCTTATCCTAAAGTCCCTGTAACACAAAAAAACGGCTGACACTTTCCCGTAAACCGACCTTGGCCCTTCCCGCAATGGTCCGGTTTACGGCGATTCATTTCCGTACCCCTACGGTCCCATTTGTATATTATCCCTGCCCGGCAATGATTTGAACGGTTTCTTCACAAGAGAAGTATTTCGGATGCAAAGATAGGAAAATACGGTCAAAAACTGAAAGGAAATGCCACTTTCTTTTCATTGAAAGAGAAGGATTTCCCCGGCCGGAAGTATGAAAATCCCCACATCATGGCAAGGACAGCCCTTTCCCTGTGCAAAAAAGTGAAATCGCAAAATAAGGACAAATGTTGAGCAAACAAGGCTTCCTGTGTATTATAATGTCTTGATATATAGTAAAATGGGGAAACTACTACTTCTCTTGTGAAGAGAAATATCGGAAGCGACAGATTTGTTGAGTAAAAAACCAATTCTCTCAGGGAGAGAGGTATTACGGTTGCAAAATTACGTAATTTATTGTAAATATGGCTATAAAAACGACTTTTTATTTTCAATTGCTTTCATTTTCTGTGAGACTTGCACATCAAATGTTGAGCAAATCCGATTTATAAAAAATCAGTTTATAACTGTTAAACAATCAGTTACGCCATAAATCAATTCCCGATACCTCTCTCCCTGAGAGAAGTGCAAGACGCAGGTGTTTATATGCCTAAGAATCAGCCGATGGAAAGGCGAACATACGTTGATTTGCTATGAGACCAAAGCAAGGAAACGAAAATGGGGAGAAATCCCCAACTTTTAATAGATTTAGCTGTAACTGCTTGATTTATAATAAGTTTACAAATCTTGCAGGATTGGTAAAATTGCCTTGAACTGAAATATGGCATCCCATGACGACAAGGAAGAGCTACGGTGGTATGTGATGCGCGACCTGAAAAGGGTGAATGCCAGGCAGCCCGCCTACAAGCAGCTTGAAGAAATGAAGATGGAAATCTTCGTCCCGATGAAATGGAGCCTGAAGATACGCAAAGGCATTCATGTCCGCGAGGAGGTTCCGTTCATACAGGATCTGCTCTTTGTCCACGAGACGCAGAGCAAACTTGACGCCGTCGTGGAAAAGACGCCGACCCTCCAGTATCGCTGGCTGCGCAATACCTGGCGCGAACCGATGACCGTCGCCGATACGGACATGGAGCGGTTCATCAATGCCGTGAACGCTTCGGAATTCCCCCAATATTACCTGCCGGAAGAAGTCACTCCGGCCATGTACGGACGCAAAATCCGCATCATCGGCGGCACGCTCGACGGATACGAGGGCCGCCTGATGACCACCCGCGGCTCCAAGGTCAAGCGTCTGCTTGTCGAACTGAAAGGTTTCCTTGCCGTGGGTGTGGATGTCAATCCCGAATATATCCGGATAGTCCGATAATGCCTGGGGGTGGGAAAATTGTGAACACATTTAAGGGAAATGGATGAAAATCAGAAAAAAGCAACCATCAGCAAGCGGCAAAGCTGTCAGGCATCCGTGAGAATATACTGTATAACAATGGTATGAACTGTTATTGGTAGACTCGAAAAGCATTTAAGTTTCTATTAACAATCCTTTTAAGCGATGAAAAATAAATCATTCTTAGATAAAGTTATCAGATCTCTCCTTTTACAAAATTTTCAGGTTGATTCAAACGCTTATACTTATGGTTTAGTAAGGGGTGAAAATGATTCCTTCTCAGGGAAAATAATTGACGGTATAGATATAACCAAAGGCATACTTACTATTGCTCAAATTTTTGGTTCTCCAATTGATTCTGATTGTGCTGATTTTAAAACAGTTTTTAAAGAAGATGGTTTTAAAAAAGATTTAAAGGCTCTGTATTCTATAACAGATGCTGTGCTTTACAAATTTATAATAGGCCAGCCTTTAATTGTCGGGGTAGTAAAAGCAGACGATTTAACGCATGATGAGATTTATGATATTACTGATAAATTCGATAAAGCACTCCTTGGCTTTAGGAAATACACGGCGCGTATGAAATGGACTAAAATGACTGTAACCGGAATACTTTTGTTTTTATTTTACGATAAAAATAAAGCAAATAGCTATTGCTTATATGCACAACGGAATTGTAAGAAATGGCATTTCTGGAAAAAGACATGGACATTAGGTTGGGCGATTGACATTAGTAATAAGAATATTATAGAACATAAAGGGATTCCTATCTTTATAGGGCCTATATTGGATACAAAAAAATTTCAGAATGACTTGTTTGGAAAATAAAGAAGGTTGTCCGCATGTGTTTTTTATACTTTAACAATGGCGACCAATTCAACTAATGAGGATAGCTATAGACTTCGACGGAACGATAGTGGAACACAAGTATCCACAGATAGGCAGGGAGATTCCCTTTGCCATCGCCACGCTGAAACAGTTGCAGGCGGAGCGGCACCTGCTGATACTGTGGAGTGTGCGGGAGGGTGAACTTTTGGACGAAGCGGTGGATTTCTGCCGCAAGCGCGGGCTGGAGTTTTATGCCGTGAACAGCAACATGCCCGAAGAAGAGGCCGACATGTCCGCGCTGCGCAGCCGGAAGGTGTCTGCCGATATGTACATCGACGACCGCAACTTGGGCGGACTTCCCGACTGGGGCGTGATATACGAGATGATACACAACCGATGGAGCTATGAACGCTATTTGCAGAAAATTCATGGCTTTGAGAAACCGGAAAAGATTTCCATCTGGAAACGGATATTTGGCAATAATGACAGATAGTAGATTCATAGTCAGACAAGTTGCCTTTTCTGATTTTTAGCTGTCTTTTAAATTCAATGACCACACAATCGGAAAACACAAGACGCATAGCCAGGAACACGCTGATGCTCTACGGGCGTATGCTGTTCGGTATGTTGGTATCGCTTTATACATCGAGAGTGGTATTGAACACACTGGGAGTGGAAGACTACGGCATATATAATGTCGTGGGCGGATTTGTAGCCATGTTCTCCTTGGTTTCCTCCTCCCTTTCGTCAGCGGTAAGCCGTTTTCTCACCTTTGAATTAGGCAGGAAAGACATGGGACGGCTTAAACTGATGTTCTCCACTTCCCTGTCCATCCACGTCATATTGGCACTATTGGTAATCCTTGTGGCGGAAACCGTGGGTTTGTGGTTCTTGAACACCCGAATGACCATACCGGCTGACCGGCTTCATGCGGCCAACTGGGTGTTTCAGGCCTCGGTCTGTTCATTTGCATTGGGACTGTGCAGTACGCCGTTCAACGCCTCGATCGTATCGCATGAGCACATGGGCACTTTTGCCAAGGTGGGAATCATGGATGTGATGCTGCGTCTGCTGGTTGTATTATTTATAGCCCATTCATCGTGGCATTTTGACCGTCTGATAGTCTATTCGCTGCTATTGGTCCTTGTCAGTATCTCTTTGCAGTGCTTTTATTTGCATTACTGTGGCCGGCATTTTGAGGAATGCCGGTGGCGTTTCAGTTTCGACCGTCCCTGTTGGAAAGAGATGAGTTCGTTCGCAGTGTGGAACTTTATTGGCTGCACCGCCGGATTGTTAAAGGGGCAGGGTGTCAATGTGTTGCTTAATATCTTTGTCGGTCCGGTACTGAATGCCGCCCGTGGCATAGCCGACCAGGTAAATGCCGCTATCTGTTCGTTTTCCGGCAATTTTATGACTGCCTTGAATCCTCAAATCACGAAATCATACGCTTCCGACAATCGGGAGTACACAATGTCGCTGGTAGAGCGTGGTTCCCGCTTTTCATTCTATATCATGTTCATTCTGGCTTTGCCTGTCTTGCTGGAAACCGATTTTATACTGAAACTTTGGCTGAAGCAATACCCCGACCATACCGTAAACTTCGTCCGGCTGGTTTTGCTGCTGTCACTTAGTGAAATGCTGTCGAACACCCTGATTACGCTGCAAAACGCCAACGGCAATATCCGCAATTATCAGATAGCGGTGGGTGGCATGTTGCTGATGAACTTTCCGCTTTCTTACTGCTGTCTGAAAGCGGGTTTCCTTCCTGAATCCACGTTGGTGGTGGCATTGTTCGTATCCGTTTGTTGTCTGGTGCTTCGATTGCTTTTTTTGCGCCGCATGGTTCATCTGTCCGTCAGGCGATATGTCCGGAATGTATGTCTTAACACGTTCACGGTGGCTCTGGCCGCTTCCTGTTTGCCCGTATTGCTCAGCCGGCAAATGGAGGGCGGATGGATTCGTTTCATTGCTGTGTGCGCGGCAAGTGTGTGTTGCGCCGGAGTCTCTTCCTATTTTGTAGGATGCAGCCCGTCCGAACGAGCGTTTATCGTGCAGACGCTTCACGGTGTAAAGACAAAATTGTTGGGATGATAAAAGTAAAAGATAAATCCCGTTGCTGCGGTTGTGAGGCTTGCGTGTCAAGTTGTCCCGTACAGTGTATTGACCTTGTGATGGATAAGGAAGGCTTTCTGTATCCACAGGTAGATGTGACACGTTGCATTGATTGTGGAAAATGCGAGAAAGTCTGTCCCGAATTGGTTGAAGCCGGGGAAGGAAAAGCAACCGGTGTTTATGCCGCTAAGAATCCGGATGATGAAGTCCGCCGTGCCAGCTCCTCGGGTGGTATTTTCACCCTCTTGGCAAAATATGTCCTTGCGGAGAATGGTGTCGTGTTTGGCGCCCGGTTTGACAAGGATTGGAATGTCGTCCATGATTATACCGAATCCAAAGAGGGTCTGGGAGCTTTCCGGGGAAGCAAATATGTACAAAGCCGGACCGGTGAGACTTTCAAGCAGGCGGAACGGTTTCTGAAAGCGGGTCGCAAGGTGCTTTTCTCGGGTACTCCCTGCCAGATCATGGGATTGAAGCGTTACCTTCGTAGAGAATACGACAACTTGCTGACTGTGGATTTCGTTTGCCACGGCGTGCCGAGTCCATTGGTATGGAGGAAATACATCGAAGAAACACTCGTCCGTCAGGACGAAAAAATTCAGTTTCGTCCCACCCTAAATCACCTGTTCTCTGACGAGATGCCTCTTATAGAGGGTATCTCGTTCAGAGACAAATGCTTAGGCTGGGAAAAATACAGTTTCGCTCTCACCCTCTCCAAGGTGACAACCGCCGGAGAGAAAAATACAGTTTCGCTCTCATCTATATTCTACGACAATGCCTATATGCAGGCATTTCTCGCCAATCTCACCCTGCGGCCCTCTTGCTATGCTTGCCCGGCAAAGTGCGGACGGAGCGGAAGCGATGTGACGCTGGGGGACTTCTGGGGTATTGGGAAGATAGCTCCCGAGTTGGATGACGACCGCGGTTGCAGCCTGTTGATTATAAACAATCCCGAGGTGAAGGGCAAATTACAAAAAGAAGGCTGTTTGTTGGCGGAATATTCCATTACGGAAGTCATTCCATATAACCCGAGCGTGGCTTATTCGGTGGACATGCCGAATAACAGGAACTTTTTTTGGTACATGTTCGATAAAGCCGGTTTCCATAAGGCTTTAATGTTGACAACAAACAAGGCGTTCCCTTTTTGGGTACTGAGAAAACTTTTCAGGCTGCTATGAAAATCGGAATACTCACACAGCCTTTGCACCGCAATTTCGGAGGAATTCTTCAGAATTGGGCCTTGCAGCAGGTGCTTGTCCATATGGGGCATAAGCCGGAGATGATTTTTCTCTGCGGGAATAGTCGTCCCCACGGCAAGTTGCTGGCTATGCGTTATATGAGTTTTGCCAAATGTGTGATAAAAAGATATCTGCTCGGATGTAGGGATGTGTATCTTCATTCGATACTGAATCCGGAATATAATCCGACCCTTCCGCAGTATGCCGATGCGGAATTTGTCGCTCATATCCACAAGACCAAACGGCTGACTGCGGATATGGATGTAGCGAAATATATAGCATCAAGGGGGTATGATGCCTTTGTGGTAGGCAGCGACCAGGTATGGCGGGAAGACTATTCTCCATATATTCCGCATTACTTCCTTGATTTCCTGAAATCTGATGACCGACGACCTCGCATAGCCTATGCTGCTTCATTCGGCAAAGCGAAGAATTATATATCGGAAGAGCGTATGCCGATTTGCCGTAAGCTGCTTCATCGGTTCGATGCGGTTTCCGTGCGCGAGTATGAAGGGCTTGATATATTGAGCAGGGATTTTGATTACCATGAAGGTGTAAAAGTCCTTGACCCGACGCTCCTGATTTCGGCAGACGATTACAAGGGGCTGATAAAAGATAAAGATTATGCGCATAAAGCGTATGTCGCAGCGTATATATTGGATTCGTCGAAGGATAAAACTGCGATACTTGCAGAAGTAAGTTCGCACCTGAATCTTCCCATTCAGTCTCTTTTGGAAGATCCTCACGGGGCAAAAATGCTTACGGTATCGCAATGGCTCGCAGCATTTGACAGTGCTGATTTCGTGGTAACCGACTCGTTTCACGGCTGCGTTTTCTCCATAATCTTTCACAAACCGTTTATCGCCATAGCCAATGAATTCAGAGGCTTGGACCGGTTTATATCGCTTTTGCGGGATGCGGGACTTGAAAAACGGCTTGTCTTTTCCTCAGAAGAATTTGAAATGCGTAAGGATTCTCTATTTACAGTTCCCGATTATACGGCTGTTGAGCGTCGACTTTCCGAGTCTCGCTCTGTAAGTTTGGATTTCCTTGCAGATGCCCTACAGATGAACAACAATGAATAATCCCCAAATATCAGTTATAGTTCCGGTGTACAATGCGGAGAAATGGTTGCGTAGGTGTGTGGACTCGATACTCGCACAGACGTTCACCGACTTCGAGTTGCTGCTCATAGATGACGGCTCGACCGACGGCTCTCCGGCCATCTGTGATGAATACGCCGTAAAGGACAGCCGCGTCCGCGTCTTCCACAAGCCCAACGGAGGCGTCTCCTCCGCCCGCAACCTCGGCCTCGACCACGCCCTCGGCGAATGGATATGCTTCGTAGACAGCGACGACCGCATATCCAATCTTGAAGTATTAAGTACATCCCGGTTGAGTGCGGATATGGTTCTATTTACTTTGAAAATTGTTAATGACAACGGATTCTCATACGACGATTCTCTTATTCCATTGGCAGAGGCAGCCGATACTAAAAACGGCTATCTGAAAAAGTATCTGCATTTTCATATCTTCAATTGTGTATATGCGAAGCTGATTCGGAAAAGTGCCATAGGAATTTTACGTTTCGATACGGCAATCAGATTTGGAGAAGATGCTCTGTTCAATTTACGGCTAATGAAGTCTGTAAACTCAATCAAATTATGCAATGATGTGGAATATACTTATAACAGAATCGGAGATTATGGGAAGAAATATAAAAATTCAATCGAAACGGCAGCCGGTACGATGTACCTGATATTTAAAGCCTATCAAGCCTTGCAATGCCGTAATTTGATTTTTGAGCGTAATGTGTTTAATTGTTATCGGTCTATTTGCCAAGAAGAATGGTCGAAAAGACCGTCTTTATGGAATAATGACAGGAAGGTATCATTGGTATATTCTGCGATAAGAGATACATTCCCCGTTGGTTTTCGTATAAAATACAGGCTCGCTGCTACGCCTATATATGGTTGGTATCAATATCTGAAAGGAAGAATCAATGTCAGGAAGCATAATGAAGATGAATAATCCTGAGATGTCATATAATAGACTGACGGCTGTAGAGGCTTTGCGTTTTCTGTCTGTATTCCAGATATGTTTATGGCACATGGGGTTTCCGGGCACCGCGGCCGGCTTTTTAGGTGTTGAGTTTTTCTTCATTCTGGGGGGGATTTTTATGTATAAAGCGGCCGTTAAGCCAAATAGCCCGGGAACGCTTGCATATAGTTGGCATAAATTGTCGAAATTCTGGTTCAAAACAGTGCTTGCCCTAATATTAACCTACGCTATATATTGGGAAGGGCTGATTACTGAATTTAAGGATAATTGGGTCTATCCGATAATGAAGTTCATATCTGAGGCTTTGATGCTGCAAGTTACAGGCTGTTTTGAGTATGGTGTCAACTGCCCATCATGGTTCTTTGCGACATTGATATATGGGGGTGCATTCGTATATCTGCTGGCAAAGTATTATACAAAATTAAGCATACGTTTGGTCTTTCCTGCTATTGCGATATTTTATTTCGCCTACACATTTAACAATGGAACTACAGAAACGCTTGAGAATTGGGACGTGATAGGCGGTTTTGTCCCCCTGTCAATGGCACGCGGTATAACTGAAATCGGCTTCGGCGTGGTGATAGGCTACATGTATTTCAATTACTCGCAGTTTTTTTATGGGCGTTTGAAAGTTTTTAATGTGGCATCTGTTCTATCGCTGATATTATACATAGCCATTGTCGCCGATAACAGACAATTGTCGCAATATGCGTTTATTTTTATTCCGATTCTGATATGTGCCGCTATGACGCCGGGAACAGTTATAAGCAAACTGTTATGTGGCAAATTCTGGATATTTCTCGGACGGATTTCTTTTGATATTTATATAATCCACTATCCGCTGATAGCCGTTTTTCGTCATTTTCTCCTGGTTGTAGCCGGGTTGCCTTTCTGGCTTGTCGCAACGCTATATTACATTTCTTTGATTCCGGCGGCATGGATTTTCGATAAAACCGCTGTAAGGATTCAGAAGTTTTTGTTTCGTCCGAACAATAACGGCAAGATAATTACCAACAATGCATAACGAGAGGATTAAATCGTTGCGCCCGGGTCTGACCGGTTTTATGCGTGCTAAGAACGAGGGACGTTTCATCGGAGTGTGTATTGACTCGGTAATTGATGCTCTTGATGAACTTATCGTTGTTTACAACGACTGTACCGATGATACAGAGGCTGTTCTGCGTGAGAAAGTGAAACAGTATGGCGGCAAAGTCAGAATATATGCGTTCAACCATAGGATTTATTTCAACAATCTGACTCCTGAAGAGTATGATTATGCTTTATCGTTGCCGGAAAATTCGCCTCATCTGTTCTGTACGCAAAGCAATGCAGCCCTTGACCATGCGACGTTTCAGTATGCTGTAAAGATAGATGCTGACCAAATTTATTTTGCAGACGAGGTGCAGAAGTGGCGTGATGCCTGTTGCGGTATAGATGTCTCTGTTACGGCTGTTCAGAAAATGGTCGCTGTAAGTTTCAGAGCCTGGATTTCGTTTTATCGCCGTATATCGCTTTTGTCAGGGAGTGTCTGTTCTTGGCTGATGCCGGATTGGCTCGTGAGCATTGGGGCGAAGGCTTATATTGCATATGCACGTCATCAGCTGCATGTTGGCAAAGCCTCAATCGCATGGTCCGGTATAAATGTTTTCGTTGAAGATGGTAAGATTTTCGTTCCTTATGATTATAGGAATGTGCATCCCCCCTATAATGGAGAAGGCGATCTTGTATTATTTAAAATATCACCGGAAACGAAATTTACAAAGCTCTTGGTGCCCGGCGATAAAACAAGGGTTTTAGAGTACATGAACAACCCATATCCGATGTGGTTTTGTGGGCCGATGTGGTTCCATCTGCATGCCAACCGCGATTATTGCGAGGCGAAGGTGTCGGAGATGAGGCGCGAGAATCCGGAATTGTTTGTCGATGCCGATGCTTTTCTTGATTTCAGCTATAAAGACTCTCTGAAACTGATGCGTAATGGGATACCAACGTTATTCCAGCGCACTCTTTTTCTGTTAGTCCATAAAATAAATATGGCGGCAGTACGCCGCAACCTTCCGCGATACAGGAATGCCATTATCGGTATTTTTGATAAAGATGCAGTGAGGAACAAGGGCGTGAAAACGGCTGACTAAACAAAATATTAAGATGACCACCAAGCAATACGATTATCTGATAGTGGGAGCCGGGCTTTTCGGTGCTACTTTTGCGTATCTGGCAAATAAGGCCGGCAAAAAATGTCTTGTAATAGACAAGCGCCCTCATACCGGCGGCAATGTATATTGCGAGAATACAGAAGGGATAAATGTGCATAAGTACGGGGCACATATTTTCCATACTTCTGATAAATCTATCTGGAATTTTGTCAATTCAATCGTTGAATTTAACCGATATACCAACAGCCCGGTAGCCAATTATAGGGGACGGCTTTTCAATTTGCCGTTCAATATGAATACATTCTGGCAGATGTGGGGCGTCAGGACTCCTGAAGAGGCTGAAAGAACACTTGACGAGCAGCGCAAGGAAGCAAGGGAAAGGCTGGCGGTAGCCGGTGTCTCCGAGCCTCGTAATCTTGAAGAGCAGGCGCTGCTGCTTATCGGTAGAGATATATATGAGGCTCTGATAAAGGGTTATACCGAAAAGCAATGGGGGCGCCGGTGCACGGAGCTTCCGCCGTTCATCATCCGTCGTCTGCCTGTGAGGCTGACATTCGACAACAATTATTTCAACGACAGTTACCAAGGCATACCTGTCGGTGGGTATAACAGATTGATAGAAGGCTTGCTGGAAGGTATCGAAGTACGGCTCGGGGTGAATTTCTTCGAATCCAGAAATGTTCTGGAGGAAATGGCCGATGAGATTGTGTTCACCGGAAAAATCGATGAATATTTTGGCTATCGATTCGGCAAACTTGAATACCGGACAGTGAGATTCGAGGAGGAGATACTTGATGTGCCCAATTATCAGGGGAACGCGGTGGTCAACTACACGGAGAGAGCTGTCCCGTTCACTCGCATCATAGAGCATAAGCATTTTGAGATGTTTGGCAATGCAGTCTATGACAATCCCCATACAGTAATCAGTAGAGAATATTCGACCGAATGGACTGATGGAATGGAACCGTATTATCCGGTTAATGACTCGGTCAACAATGCGCTTTACAACCGCTATTCCCAATTGGCGGAAATAACCGACGGCGTGTGGTTCGGAGGTCGTCTGGCCGAGTACAGGTATTACGATATGGCACCGACTATTGAATCTGCAATAAACCTTTTCAATAAACTCAATCGAAATGTATAAAGGCTACAAAATAGTTGTCAATACTGCTGCCGGACGCCGGCGCTATATGCAGTATCTGATTCCGTTTATCGTGTCGTGTCCGATTGTAGACCGTTACGATATTTGGGTCAATACGCACAACGGCGCCGATATCGAATTTTTCAAGCGCGTGGCCGCCCTTTATCCTGTGGTGAATCTGGTGTGGCAGCCCGACGGTGTGGTAAACGGCAACAAGAGTATCAACGCATTCTACAGAGAGTGTGTCGAGTCAAAGACCATTTATTTCAAACTCGATGACGATATCGTGTGGATGGAACCCGGTCTTATTGAGAAGATGGTTGAGTTCCGTGTCTCCAATCCGAGATATTTTGTTGTTTCGCCCTTGGTTATCAATAATTCTCTGTCGACATATTTGTTGCAGACTGAGGGCAAACTCAGGCTGAAAGAGTATTGCAATGCGGATTCGTCGCATCCGATTTTATGGCGCAGCGGCCGGTTTGCGGCAGATCTGCATGACTGGTTTATTTCAAACTACTTGCTTCCGAACAAATGGACGCAACTGCATATGGGGGCTAAGCCTATGGGCATGACCCGCTTTTCAATCAACTCTATTCTATGGTTCGGGGATGAAATGAAGAAGTTCAATGGAGAAGTTCCTGGAGATGATGAAGAATTTTTGTCATGCATTTATCCTACCGGTCAAGGTTTGGCCAATGCTTGGAACGGCGACGCTATTGTGGCGCATTTTGCATTTTTCACACAAAGGGAGGAACTGGACCGTATGGGAATTCTCGAACGTTACGGAGAATATCTGCGGGATGAATGGGCTAAGGATAAGACGATGAAAGCTATATCCGACGACATCAATACTGTTATGGCGGAAATCTCCGGGGAGACGAAGACGCTGGAAGAATCCCCGTCGCCGTATCGTAGGGTAGTTGTGACGCCTACATTCCGTAGCAAGATAAAGAAATTCATTCCACGGTTTATCCTGAAAATTCGTGATGATATCAAGTCAAAGGATGCAGACCGGAACTTCATAAGATAGAAAATGTCCAAGATATTGTCCGTGATAATTCCCTCGTACAATATGGAGCGCTATCTTCCATATTGTCTGGAATCTTTGGTAGTCAGCAATAACCGTGACTTGCTTGAGGTTCTGGTGATTAACGACGGCAGTAAAGACCGCACCCTTTCGATAGCGCAGAAATATGCTGCGGATTATCCTGATATATTCCGTGTAATCGACAAGGAAAACGGTAATTATGGCTCCTGCATCAATGCGGGGCTACCGGCCGCCACGGGGAAATATGTAAAGGTATTGGATGCAGACGACAGTTTCGACACTGTCAATTTCGATGCGTTTTTGGAGTTCCTGAACTTGACCGATGCAGACCTTGTTCTGTCAGATTTTGAGGTAGTCGATGAAAACCGTGTACACAAACGTACTGTTCATTATGGGTTCCCGATTCTTGGCGTTGCTCCGTTTAGCGAGGTGTGTGGCAATGACGATTTTGTGAACGCTATCCAGATGCACGCTGTCGCTTATCGGCGCGCGTTGTTGCTTTCATTGGGTTACACGCAGACCGAAGGCGTTTCTTATACTGACCAGCAATGGATTTTCACCCCGATGATTGGTGTTTCAAGCGTGGCGTATTTCGGAAAGATGGTTTATCGCTATCTCGTCGGACGTGAAGGTCAGACTATGGATCCCAAAGTGAAGATGCGCTCGATGCAACATGCGATAAAAAATTCTTTAGGGCTGGTCAAAGACTACGAAACCTACAAGGGAGAGATAACAAATCCGCTGATTGAATCATATTTACATTCGAGGCTGGCGTGGTACATAAAAGATATTTATGTTTTCTATATCACCAATTATAATAAGGACAACGCGGCGATACTCCGTGCTTATGACCGTGACCTCAAAGCGATAAGTCCTCATGTTTACGATTTTATAGGAAGCATGGAGGTTAGCTCTTTTCGAGGTTTTGCTTATATCGAATATTGGCGGCAACATAATATACCGTCAATTGTGGTAAAGGCACTCGGGCGTATATATCTGACCGTTCTGAACGCAAAATATCGGAAGCATTATCAAGATGACAGATTGTCAATTGGAAATTAGGAAACAGAATCGTTGTGCGGTTACTGTGATAGTTCCTGTTTACAATGTCAGGGACTATATATGTCGTTGTGCTGAATCCCTGATGAATCAGACGTTGGCAGACGTGGAATTCATCTTTGTGGACGATGCGACTCCCGATGACAGTATTGATATTCTCCGGTCGGTATTGGAGAGATATCCCGAGCGCTTCTCGCAGGTAAAAATCATTACCCATGAGCATAACAAAGGTCTTCCGACAGCGCGCAACACAGGTTTGGCTATTGCCACCGGCGAGTATGTGTTTCATTGTGATAGCGATGACTATGCCGAGCCGGCTATGTTGCAGGACATGTATAAGTACGCGGTAGACAATAACGCCGATATTGTTTGGGCAGACTGGTATATTTCAATGGCGGGTGGTGAAAGATATATGTCGATGCCCGACTTCCAGACGCCGCAGGAGGCTGTTAAAGCCATGTTGGGCGGTGGTATGAAATATAATGTCTGGAACAAATTGGCACGGCGTTCGCTGTATGTTGATAATGATATTTCTTTCCCTGATGGTTATGGCATGGGGGAAGATTTGACTATGATTAAGCTTTTTGCATTCGCTGACAATGTCATCCATCTTCCCGGAGCCTATTACCATTACAATAAGATTAATTCATCGGCATTCAGTCAGACATATTCTGACCGTCATCTGGTTGAATTGCGTCATAATGCTGATGAATTATTAAAGTTCGCGGCAGAAAAACTCGGGTCTGACTATGTGCGGGAAACCGCTTTTTTGAAACTGGAAATAAAGTTTCCGTTTCTACTGTCGCCTGATATGAAGAAACTCAAGATCTGGAAGTCATGGTATCCTGAAGCTAATCCTTTCATAATGCAAAACAAATATGTATCTATGAGGAATCGGATGCTTCAACAATGTGCAGCCAATAATCTCTGGGTTCTGGTGAAGGGTTATAACGTTCTGTTTAATAACATAATCTATGGAATTATCTTCAGATAATGGCTAAATTTATAGGTGTTTTAGTGTGTCTCTGTGCCACAAGTCTTTTCTTTTTCCCTGTGACCTTAGTCGGGATGCCGCCAAACTTGAATACCAAACTGGTTATGGCTGTCATTGGCTTGCCATTGTTGGGATACAATCTGTCAAAATCCTCCGGTTACAAAATTGAAAGCAGATTAATCTCATGGTTCGGGCTTGCTTGCTGCGTTTCATTAGCAACATACTTGTCGGTGGCATTGAACAATACAGCGGATTATACATATGTGACTTATGTGGTATCTATGATGGTATGGACTATGGCGGCGTATGTCACATTAAAATTGATTGAATTTGTGCATGGTTATGTCGATGTCAAACTTATTATTCTATATCTTATGGGGATGTGCACTCTGCAATGCATCCTTGCCATAGCAATAGATATGAATGTTGATGTACAGCAGTTTGTCGACAGATTCTATCCGGATTCCGCATGGCTTCATGAGAAAAAAAGAATGTATGGTTTTGGCTGTTGTCTGGATGTCGCAGGAGGTAGATTTGCTGTTGTTTTGATAATGATTGCATATCTTCTGTATCACGAATCAAAAAAAGATGACTGGCGCACTGTCGCATTTTATATGACCTGTTTCATTATTATCTCTGTGATTGGCAATATGATTGGTCGCACCACTACAGTTGGTATGGTATTGGGAGTTCTTGTGATTATTTACTCAGTCCTGGTTAAAGGCGCGCATTCCAAGTACATCAAGTCAGTCGCCGGCATCGGTATGGCAATTGTTATTGTCACGGTGGTTCTTTACAATACAAATCAGAGGTGGCACAATAATCTCGAATTCGGTTTTGAGGGGTTTTTCAGTCTGGTCGAAAAAGGGAAATGGGAAGTCCATTCGAATGAGATGCTTAAAGAAGGATTCATATTTCCCGACAACGCGAAAACTTGGCTGATAGGTGATGGATATTTTGAAGAACCGGCAAATACTGACCCCTATTATACCGGACGTAGTTTTTATGGCTACTATATGGGAACGGATTCCGGGTACTCAAGATTCCTATTTTATTTCGGTTTAATCGGCCTTTTGGCATTTTCCGCTTTCTTTGTAGAAACTGTTAGTATCTGCGCCGGGTCGTTTCCTGAATATAAATATATATTTTGGGGTATTCTTGTTTTGAATTTTGCCATCTGGGTGAAAGTTTCGACTGATATATATGTCACTTTGGCGCCTTTCATATGCTTATGCATGATGAAGTCGATGCAAGAACAAGAAGAGATATTTACTTCGAGAAATCAGATTGGAAGAAATTTTGTCTGAGTGAAATATATGGGGCTGAAAAAAATACTTGGAACGTTAGCTCCCGGCTGGATCTTGCGCAGGATTCGGCGTGTAAGAGCCTTGAAAATACAGCGAAATGTAATAAGGATGCAGGGGGGGGTAACTAATTGTGTGCCAGAATTTTATTGTTATCGCATTAAGGCTCTTAAAAGAATTCCGGCCGATAAAAAAATAATTTGGCAATATTGGGCTGACGGTTTTGATTCACCAAACATCCCTGAATTAGTCAAGGTGTGTCTCCGTTCTGTCGAAAAGCATACTCCGCAGTATCTTTTATTCAGACTATCTGATGAAAATCTCAATGAATGGATTGAGATGCCTTGCTGGTTGTATAAAAAAAAGACCATTATGTCAAAAGCTCATTTTGCGGATCTTCTCAGGTGTATGCTTTTGTCTTTGTACGGAGGATTGTGGCTTGACGCATCGGTATTTCTTACCGGTGAAATTCCCGAATATATATTTAAGGAAAATTTCTTCATGTACAGAAGGGATGATTCAGAGAAAGACAGGATATATTGGGAAAGTACCTTTGCCAACTATTTCTGTTGGTCACCACAATTTGCCGTAAGATCGTTAATTGGTGTAATGTATGCCAAAGATAAATGTAAAGTAGTCTCGGATTTTGCCTCGATACTATTGGCATTTTGGGAACATAATGACAGGGCTTCTGATTACTTCTTTTTTCAGATTTTGATTGAGGAATATTTCAGGAAGCATCCGGAATCAGAACCGAAAATCTTCAATGATACGGTACCCCATTTGTTGAGACAGTATATAAACGAAAACCCGGCTCCGGGTTATTCGTTTTCGGATATACTGAGGAAGACCACTGTGCATTCACTCAATTATAAAAGTGATGTTGCTTGCAGAAATCTGCTCGATTTGTTTCCGGAATATCGGAAATATTTAAATTAGAATCACTTATGAAACATGCATATCTGATTTTGGCACATTCTGAAAAAGGAATACTAAAGGAGCTGATTCAGGCGTTGGACGATGCACGCAACGACATTTATATTCATTTGGATGTAAAAGCGAAGTTTGATATCTCGGATTTGTCAACGAATTATAGCGGTTTATATATACTTCCCAATCAATTGGATGCTCGATGGGGCGATTTCAGTTTGGTAGAGGTAGAGTTGCGGTTAATGGCAGAAGCAACAGAAAGAGCCGAATATTCGTACTACCATCTTTTATCGGGCGTCGATTTTCCAATTGCAAGTCAAAATGTGATACATGATTTTTTCGATAAACATGTCGGGAAAGAGTTTATTGGGTTTGCAAATCATGCAACAGCTAAGGAGATTGAATGGCGCTCGCAGCATTACTTCCTTTTTTCAAGGTATTTCAAATCCAAAAATCTACTGATGCGTCTGTCCCGTAGGATATTCGCGGATATCCAATCACTTGTCGGATATAAAAGATTCCCCGGAGTCGTAAAAAAAGGATGTCAGTGGTGTAGTCTTACAGATGATTTTGTCCGATACTTATTGTCAAATAAAATCAAGATTCATGATTATTTTTCTCATACTTATTGCCCGGACGAATTAGTCATTCAGACATTCTGTTGGAACTCTCCGTTTAGAGGCAGAGTATATGATTTGAAGGATGAATTCAAAGGTTGTCTACGTTACATTAATTGGGATAATGGCCAAATTCATCTGATGGATCATGAAGACCCACATAAAATGGTGTCTTCTGAGTTTTTGTTTGCAAGAAAGTTCTCAGAGGATGGTCTTGATAATCTATGCAGAATTAAGGAATTGTATAGTGCTCAATAAACTTACCACTGGTGCTTTAAAAAAGTATATGCTCTAAATTGAGTATTAACTATTATTCACCGTTTTATGAAACTCCTCTACTGCATACGCGCCACATACAATCCCGGCGGCATGGAACGGGTACTTCTGAACAAAGTAACTTACTTGGTTGAGAAGTTGCATTGGGATGTCACGATTGTGACTACCGACCAGCAGGGACGCCCTCCGTTCTATCCCTTCCCCGAATCCGTCAGAATGGTGGATTTAGGTATCAACTATTCCGACGACAACGACAAGCGTCCCCTCGGGAAGATTGCCGGATACCTGCGTAAGAGGCGCAGGCACAGGAAGGCGCTCACGGCGCTGCTGCAACGGGAGAAGGCCGATATTGTGGTGTCGCTCTACCCGTCGGAGTCTTCTTTCATCCCTGATATCAAGGATGGCAGCAAGAAGGTGCTGGAGCTGCATTACTGCAAGTTCTTCCGCCTCCAGTATGGTCGCAAAGGCCTGCTGGGGCTTATCGACAGGCTGCGCACGAGACAGGACGAGCGTATTGTGCGCCGCTTCGACAAGTTTGTCGTACTGACGCATGAAGATTGCGGCTATTGGGGAGCATTGAATAATATAGAGGTAATACCCAACGCCGCCATGCCCCTGACGGACAGATGCTCGGACGTTTCACGCAAACGGATCATCGCCGTAGGACGGCTCGACTACCAGAAAGGCTTCGACCGTCTGATTGAAGCATGGGAACTCGTAAGTAAGAACCCGCTTTCCCGGGGCTGGCGGCTCGACATCTTCGGGCAGGGCGAATGGCAGGATATGCTGCAACGGATGATAGACAGGGCCGGACTGCAAGAGACGGCACACATCAACCGTCCCACGACAAGCATAGGCGATGAATACGCCCATAGCTCCATGCTGGTGATGAGCAGCCATTACGAGGGCTTCCCGATGGTGATGATAGAGGCTATGGCCTGCGGGCTTCCGGTGGTTTCCTTTGACTACAAGTGCGGCCCGGGAGACATCATAGAAGACGGTGTGAACGGGCTTCTGGTAACTGACGGGGATATTGAGGGGCTGGCCGCCGCGATGACGCGCCTGATGTCGGACGGTGCGTACCGCAGGGAGCTGTCCGCCAACGCCCGCAAGGTGACAGACACCTATTCCGAAGAGGCGGTCATGGCCCGATGGCTCAACCTCTTCACCTCACTGACCGAAAAATGAGAAAGCTGCTTCAAATCAACCCCGTGCTGCGGACCAACACCTCCACCGGGCGCATCATGCAGGAGATAGGCGAGCTTGCCATGCAGAACGGCTGGGAGAGCCACATCGCCTACAGCTACGGGCGTGACGGAATCCTCCCCTGCAAGTCGCACACCGTACCCGTGGGCGACAGGTGGAGCGTGGCATGGCACGGCATCGCGACCCGCCTTGCCGACCGTCACGGACTGGCATCGGCAGGCGCCACCCGAAGGTTCGTCCGGCGGATAGAGGCGATAAGGCCCGACATCATCCATATCCATAACATCCACGGCTATTTCCTGAACTACCGCATCCTGTTCGACTACCTCTCGGGGATTGACACCCCCGTGGTGTGGACGGTGCATGACTGCTGGCTCTACACCGGGCACTGCTTCTATTACTCATACGCCGGATGCGGCAAGTGGCAGACCGGATGCGGCGACTGCCCGCAGCGGCGCGAGTTCCCGGCCAGCTGGCTCGTCGACCGCTCACAGCGTAACCACACCGACAAGCGCGAAGCCTTCACCTCCGTACCGGCAGGCAGGATGGTCATCGTCCCCGTGTCGGAATGGATAAAAAGTGAGATGGAGCGGTCGTTCCTCCGCGGCTACGACATGCGCGTCATCCACAACGGTATAAACACGGAAACATTCAGATTGTTCGACGCGGAGCCGGTAAAAGACAGATATCACCTGAAGGGCAGACATATCCTGCTCGGCGTGGCCAGCGTGTGGAGCAGGGAGAAAGGGCTTGACGACTTCATCCGTCTGTCCGGGATGCTGAACGATAACGAAGTGATCGTGCTGGTCGGCGTGGACAGGAACACCCGGAGCAGGCTTCCGAAAAACATCGTGGGAATCGGCCGCACGGAAAACATACACCAGCTGGCGGAGCTGTACTCCGCCGCGACGGCCTTCGTCAACCCCACCTGGCAGGACAATTACCCCACCGTCAACCTGGAGGCCATCGCCTGCGGAACCCCCGTCGTCACCTACCGCACGGGGGGAAGCGTGGAAGCCGTGACGGAGGCGACGGGGTACATCGTCGGGCAGGGCGACCTGTGCGGAATCATCCGTGCGGTACGCGCCATTGAAAGCAGGGGAAAGGAATCCTTCCGCGAACCATGCCGTAACTACGCCCTGGCGCACTTCCGGAAGGAGGATCGGTATGCCGACTACCTGCGACTTTACGACGGGCTTGTCCCCGGAACCGGCAGGTGATGCCCGGCCTTCACTGACCCGAACACAAGAAACCCGAAACAAATGAAGATACTCCAACTCGGCAAGTTCCACCCCGTGCGCGGCGGTGTGGAGAAAGTGATGTACGACCTGATGACCGGCCTCTCGGAGCGCGGCGTCGACTGCGACATGCTGTGCGCCCTGTCACAGGGCGGCCCGCGTACCATACCCGTAAACGCCCACGCCCGTCTCATCGGCTGCCGCACCTGGGCGAAAGTGGCCGCCACGATGATCTCGCCGGCCATGATATTCTCCCTGCGGAGAAGATGCGGGGAGTACGACATCATCCATGTGCACCATCCCGACCCGATGGCGTGCCTGGCGCTGTTCCTTTCCGGCTACAGGGGCAAGGTGGTGCTGCACTGGCACAGCGACATAGAGAAGCAGAAGATACTGCTCAGGCTTTACCGCCCCCTGCAGGAGTGGCTGCTGGGACGCGCCGACCTTATCGTGGGGACGACACCCGTCTATACGGCGGAATCCCCCTGCCTCGTCCGCGTGCTGCACAAGACCGCCTGCCTGCCCATCGGCGTCGACCCGGTCGTTCCCGACCCGGAGAAGGTGGACGCGCTGCGGAGGAAGTATCCCGGCAGGAAAATCATCTTCTCCTTAGGGCGTCTGGTGGCCTACAAGGGCTACCGCTACCTGATAGAGGCCGCCCGCTACCTGACCGACGACTATGTGGTGCTGATAGGCGGCTCCGGCCCGCTGATGTGCGAGCTTCAGGCTGAAATCGAGACCCGGGGCGTGGAGGACAGGGTGAGGCTGCTCGGCAGGATACCCGACGGGGAGCTGCCCGCCTATTACGGGGCCTGCGACGTCTTCTGCCTGAGCAGCGTGCAGAAGACGGAGGCTTTCGGCATCGTGCAGATAGAGGCCATGTCGTGCGGCAAGCCCGTGGTGTCCGCCGACATCCCCCATTCGGGCGTCTCGTGGGTGAACAGGCACGGCGTCTCGGGGCTGAACGTGCCGCCGAAGGACGCGAGGGCGCTGGCGGAGGCCGTCATGGCGGTGGCCGGCGACGGGCGGGCATACGCCGGGTTCGCCGCCGGAGCGGAGAGGCGTTACCGCGAGACCTTCACACGGGGAAGGATGATAGACAACGTATTAAAGATTTATACCAGACTATGGAAAGAACCAAAATTATCCCAAGTGAAATGATGAAGGACCTGGAGGGCGGTCTATGTTGCCGGAGCGTCATGTCTCCGGCAGCCTGCCGCACCAAGAGGGTGCTGGATGTCGTGGCGAGCGCCATCGGCATGGCCGTGTTCTCGCCGCTGTTCCTCATCATCTACGCCGCCATCAAGTGGGAGGACGGCGGCAAGGCCATTTTCAGGCAGGAGCGTGTGGGCTATCATGGGGAGACCTTCACGCTGTACAAGTTCCGTTCCATGATTGCCACGTCGGAGTCCGACGGCCGTCCGGCGCTGTGCAGCGGTGCGGACGACAGGCGGCTGACCCGCGTGGGGCGTTTCCTGCGCGAGCACCATCTGGACGAGCTCCCGCAGCTGTGGAACGTGCTCAAGGGCGAGATGAGCTTCGTCGGCCCGCGCCCCGAGCGCAGGTTCTTCGTGGACAAGATCATGTACATCAACCCCGCCTACGCGCTGCTCTACCAGCTGCGCCCCGGCCTGTTCTCGGCCGCCACGCTCTACAACGGCTACACGGACACGATGGAGAAGATGCTCGAAAGGCTGCGCATGGACCTGGACTACCTGTACAACCGCACGCTGTGGCTCGACACGAAAATCATCTTCCTGACGGTGTTCTCCATACTGACGGGGAAGAAATTCTGAAACAGGATGGAAAGCGACAAAATCAAGCTCATACCGAAGCCGCACCTGAAGCTCCGCAGGATAGGCAGCCGCCACATGATCGTGGAGGCCTCCGACAGCTGCGTGAACCTGACCAACGTGTACAGCCTGAACGGTACCGCCGCCCGGCTCTGGGAGGCGGTCTGCAAGGACGGCTGCCGTACCCCCGGGGAGCTGGCGGAGGAGCTGTGCTCGACATACGATGTCGGGTACGGCCGCGCCCTGCGCGACGTGGAGCGCCAGTTGGAGGAATGGGAGAAGATGGGGCTGCTTGTCCGGCGGCACACCGGTGACTGAATACTTGCACCGGAAGGACAAAGACATTCGCAGGCTCCGCTTGGAGCACCTGCATAAAGATATGACGGATTCCATGAATCTTTCCACGGAACACAAGGCACTGTTCAGCCTGCTTCGCGCCGGGCTGTGGGAAAGGGAGCCGGACGACCTGTCGCCCTTCCCGCTCACCGACGCGCAGTGGTGGGAGGTGTACCGCATGTCGGTCCGCCAGACGGTGGCCGGCATCGTCTTCCGCGGGCTGCACCACCTGCCCGAGGAGTACCTGCCCGCCGACGCCCTGATGATACACTGGGTGGCGAAGGCCGACCGCATCGAGCGGAAGAACAGGCGGATGGACGCCGCGCTGCGGCTGCTGCTGCAACGGATGGGGCGCGAAGGCCTGCATCCCTTGCTGCTGAAGGGCCAGGGCGTCGCCGCCCTCTACGAGCACCCCCTGCTGCGCGAATGCGGCGACATCGACCTCTGTTTCCCCTCGGAGAAGGAGGAGCGCGAGGCCGCCGAACTGGTGCGCCGTGCCGGATGCCGGACAGAGAGGCGCCCCGACGGGAGCGTCTGCTACAGCTGGCAGGGAGTGGAGGTGGAGCACCATACCCGGCTGTTCGACCTTTACAACCCGCTGCTGGGGGGCTACCTCTCCGCGCTGGTCGTGAAACACGGCTTCACGGACATCCGCACGGAAGACGGGGCGTCACTCCCCGTGCCGTCGCCCCTGCCTAACCTGCTGTCGCTCAACGCCCACCTGCTGAAACACATCATGGGGCACGGCGTCGGCCTGCGGCAGTTCTGCGACATGGCGCGCGCCTACCACGCCCTGCGCGGGAGCTACTCCCCCGGGGAGCTGGAAGCCGTCTACAGGCGTACAGGCCTGCTCAGGTGGAGCGCGCAGCTCCACACGTTCCTGACGGAACACCTCGGGCTGCCCCGCGACGTGCTTCCCTACGCCGGCACGGACGCGCGCACATCCCCCCGTCTGCTGCACATCGTGCTGGAAGGGGGCAACTTCGGGCAGTACGGCAAGACCCGGGCCAAGGCCTCCCGTGCCGGCTGGGAGCGGAAGCTGCACACCTTCCTCTCCTTCTGGAGGCACCGCGACTTCTCCGGCGCCTACGCACGCGGGGAGGCGTTCTGGACCTCGATAAAACTCATAACAGGAAACCTCAGATGAGAAACGAATATTTTTTCAGGGTGGCGGGACTGCTGTTCTCCGTCTCCCTTCCCTCCGGCTGGGATGCGGAGGCGCTGCTGCCCTCCTTCCGCCCGTTCCGGTGCGGCGCGTGCCCGGAAGGGAAACGTATCTTCCGGCTGCTTGCCACCACGCTGCCCTTTGCCGGCGGCGGGGGGTGCGCGGAACTACTGGGCGAGTCGTCCAACGACATGGGGCATGTGCGCCTGCTGCGCACCCCCGACGGCTACCGCACGGAAATCAGCTACGGTCCCTCGGCCGGCGCCGCCGTGCATGTGATGATCTCGGACCCCGTCTTCGACAACGCCGCGGCCTGCCTGCGGCCGGAGGACCCTTACTTGGGCGAGGTGCTCTCGTCCATGCTGCGCATCCTCTACGCGCAGGCCGCGCTCGTCCGCGACGCCGTGTCCGTCCACGCCTCCTGCGTCTCGCTGGAGGGCCGGGGCTACCTGTTCCTCGGCCGGAGCGGTACGGGCAAGAGCACGCATGCCCGCCGGTGGCTGGAGGCCTTCCCGGGCTGCCACCTGCTGAACGACGACAACCCCGTGCTGCGGGTGGAGGACGGCACGGTGACCGCCTACGGCACCCCCTGGAGCGGGAAGACACCCTGCTACAGGAACGAATATGCACCCGTGGCCGGAATCGTCCGCCTGCAACAGTCCCCGCAGAACCGGTTCACCCCGCTCTGCGGCCCCGAGGCCTTCGCCGCCCTGCTGCCCTCCTGTTCCGCTATCCGCCGGGACGCGCGGTTGCAGGACGCGCTCCACGACACCCTGGTGCGGGTGGCCGGGCTGGTGCCCGTCGGACGGCTCGAATGCCTGCCCGACACGGAGGCCGCACGGCTCTGTCTTGAAGAATTAAACCAAATTATACAGCAATGAAAAGAAAGATCCATTTTTTGATTTTACCGGCAGTCGTATTCCTGCTGTGCTCCTGCGCCTCCTCGAAGAAATTCGTCTATTTGCAGGACATGGAGCCGGGACACGGCTACCCCTGCGATATCAGGTACGAGGCGGTCGTGCATACCGACGACCGTCTGGACATCACCGTGAGTAGCAAGAACCCCGAACTGGCCATACCGTTCAACGTGCGCGGCGGCTCCTTCCGCGTGGACGCCGGCGGCTCGGTCACGGAGAACACCGCGTCCGCCCCCAGGGGCTACCGCGTGGATGTGGACGGCAACATCGACTTCCCCATCCTGGGCAAGCTCCATGTCGAGGGGCTGAAGGTGAGCGAGGTGACCACCCTGATACGCGACCGCATCATCGCGGGCGGGTACATCAGGGAACCGCTGGTGTCGCTTGAGTTCCTCAACTTCAAGTATTCGGTGCTGGGCGCCGTGGGGCACACCGGCACCTTCTCCGCCGAGGGCGACCGCATCACCCTGCTGGAGGCCGTGGCCCGGGCCGGCGACGTCAGTCCCCGGGGCCGCGTGAACCGCGTGGCGGTCATCCGCGAGGAGGACGGACAGCGGGTGATGTACATGCACGACCTGCGCAGCAAGGACCTCTTCCGGTCGCCCTGCTTCTACCTCCAGCAGAACGACATCGTGTATGTCGAGCCGAAGTACAACAAGCAGGACAGCGGCGACAAGGCATGGAGGGTGTCCACCGGCATCCTCTCGCTCATCTCGGCCGTCTGCACCGTCATCTGGGCAACCAAGTAAACACACAATATTCCGAATCATGCAAAGCAACAGTCAATCCAACAAGAACGAACAGGGCGTCAACCTTGTGGACCTGTCCGTCTACCTGTTGTCGAAATGGAAGTGGTTCGTGCTCTCCGTACTGGTCTTCGGCGGGCTGGCATGGTACCATTACGCCACCTCGCCGCTGGTGTTCTTCCGTTCGGTCACGGTCATCATCAAGGACCCGTCGAACAAGACCTCCACGGCCGGCCTCGACCGTTACGACAACTACATCAACAAGGTGAACGTGGCCAACGAGATATTGCAGTTCCGCTCCAAGCGGCTGATGCGCGAGGTGGTGCAGCGCCTGCACGCCGACGTGGACTACCGCATGGAGAAAGGCCTGCGCACCGACGAGCTTTACAACCTCTCGCCGGTGAGCGTCTCCTTCATCAACGTGATGCCCGAGCGCCGCATCTCCTTCGCCGTGACGCCGCGCGGCGGCAATACCGTGACGCTGTCCGCCTTCGAGGGGCTTCCCGGCACGAAGGAGTCCTACGACGTGCGGCTCAACGACACGCTGAAAGTCGGCGACGAGCGCATCCTGGTGACGGGCACCGACCACTGGGGCGGGTCGTGGACGGGCCGCGAGATACGCGTCACCAAGAACCCGCTGAACGCCGTAGCCGGGCGGTTCCAGGGCAGCATGGGCATCCGACAGGAGGAGGACGAGTCCTCCATCCTCGTGCTCTCGCTGAAGGACGCCTCGCCCCAGCGCGCAGAGGACGTGCTCAACACGCTGGTCAACGTATATAACGAGGAGGCCATCAACGACAAGAACCAGGTGGCGGTGAACACCTCCGAGTTCATCAACGAGCGGCTCATCATCATCGAGCGCGAGCTGGGCGGCGTGGAGACCGAGCTGGAGTCGTTCAAGCAGCACAACCAGGTGATGGACATCGGCTCACTGGCCGGACGCTACACGGGCGAGGAGCAGGCCTACAGCGCCGACGCGCAGCAGCAGGAGACCCAGCTCAGGCTGGCGCGGTTCATCAAGGACTACCTCACCGACCCCACCCGGGAGCGCGACCTCATCCCCTCGGGGACGGGCATCAGCGATGCCGGCATCGAGGGGCAGATCAGCCAGTACAACGCCCTGAAGCTCAAGCGCGACAAGCTCATCGACGACAGCAGCGACAGCAACCCCGTGGTGGAGGAGCTGAACAGCACCATACACGCCCTGAAGCAGAGCATCATCCGCGCGGTTGACAACATGATAGTAGGCATCAACATGAAGCGCAACGACGCCCGCAGCCGCCAGGCGCAGGCACAGGCGCGCTTCACCACCGTGCCCACCAAGGAGCGCGAGATGCTCTCCATCGAGCGCCAGCAGAAAATCAAGGAGTCGCTCTACATGTTCCTGCTCAACCGGCGCGAGGAGAACGCCCTCTCGCAGGCTATGGCCGACAACAACGCGCGCACCATCGACAGCGTGGACGGACCCGCGGGACCCGTCTCGCCCGTGCGCAACCGCATCCTGCTGCTCGGGGTGCTCGTCGGGCTGGCCGTGCCCGGCGTGGTGTTCCTCATGATACTCTTCATGGACACCCGGGTGCACAGCCGCAGGGACCTCAAGGGCGCGGTCAGCATACCCTTCCTCGGGGAAATCCCCCAGGACAGGGAGGCCGCCCGCACGGGCATCGCCAAGGCCGGCGAGGACGGGATGCTCTCCGAGAGCTTCCGCATCCTGCGCACCAACATGGCATTCATGGCGAAAAAGGACAGGCCGATGCAGGTCATCACCTTCACCTCGTTCAACGAGGGCGCCGGAAAGACGTTCATCTCCCGCAACCTCGCCATGAGCCTCGTGCTCACGAAGAAAAAGGTGGTGCTGGTGGACCTCGACATCCGCAAGGGCACCCTGAGCCGCCACTTCCACAAGCACCCGGCGGGCGTGACCAACTTCCTTGCCGACAACAGCATCGGCGTGGACGACATCATACATGCCGACCCCGAACACGACAACCTCGACATCATCTCCTCCGGCACCGTGGCGCCCAACCCCGCCGAGCTGCTCATGGACAGCCGCCTGGACGAGCTGGTGGCGGAGCTGCGCCGGCGCTATGACTACATCATCGCCGACAACGTGCCGGTGGGTGTCGTGGCCGACGCCACCATCAGCAACCGCATCAGCGACCTTACCATCTTCGTGGTGCGCGCCGGAAGGCTCGACCGCCGGCAGCTGCCCGACATGGAGGAGCTGTACCGCGAGAACAAGCTCAGCAACATGGCCCTCATCCTCAACGGGGTGGACCCCCGACACCGTGGATACGGTTACGGATACGGCTATGGGTATGGTTACGGCTATGGGTACGGTTACGGATACGGGAAACACAGGAAAAAGAAATGACATACATTAACTTTTAAACTATAAGAATATGAACGAAACTAAGAAAACGGATTTGAAATCCTACGAGGCACCCGAGACCAAGAGGACTCAGGTGGAACTGGAAGACAGCCTTTGCAGTGCTTCAGGACAGCCCATTCAGCGAGAACAAACGGCGGAAGTTGAAGTCGACAAATGGGTGTCAGTTGAAAATGATGTGACATTTGAATAAAGGAAAGGAGAAACGACTATGAGAACGATAAAGAATTATGTCAGGGCTGCCCTCCCGATGCTGTTGGGCTGCCTGCTGTTCGCGGCCTGTTCCGACGATGATATCGCGGAAAAAGGCGTAAAGGAAGGGCTTCCCGCTTCGCTGACATTCAAGATGGTGGTGCCGGATCTGGACGATGCGGTGGTCACGAGAGCCGGGGTGGAACAGGAAACCGCCCTCAACCAGCTGATGTTCCTCTTCTATAAGAAGTCGGACACTTCTAAACCTGCCTTTGCGAAGGTCATCGACCAACTGGGCCAATATTCAATCGGCAGTGATAGTAAAGATGAATCCAACCGTCTCTATACGGTAACCATATTTTCGGGAGATACCGATTCAAACGGTAACCAGCTTACGAGCGGCGAATACTATCTCTATGCACTGGCCAACTGGCAGAACGGCTTCTGCTCGTATGACGCCGAAGGATACGCCTCCAAGTCGCTGGACGAGCTTAAAAGCGCGATACTTGCCCGTAAGTCCGGTGACAACGTCCTCGATATCCTGAACAATACGCCCATGACCGGCATATACGGCCGCGAGGACGGCAGCATCACGATAAACGAGGGTGACAATGTCTTGGGCGGCAACGATGAAACCCGCGTGCATCTGCGCCGCGCCGTAGCCAAGGTGATTTTCAATATCCGTACAGAACAAGGCATTACCTTCACTCCCGAACGCTACAGCATCTACAACTACTCGCAGTCGTCAACGCTCATGGAGCGCAAAGGCTGGGAAGGAGAGCAAGGCACCAAGCCCGGCGGTTTGGGATATTCGGGCAACGGCAGCTTCTCCAACTTTGAGGACTTGGCTTTTGCGGACAACAGTTCTAACAGCTTCGAGTTCTATATGCCGGAAAATGTGCAGAAGGCGAAAGACAGCTTTACGGATGTCAAGATGCGTGAGAAGCGCATGAGCGAATCCAAAGCAACGTTCAAGTATGCGCCCGAAAAGAGCACATACATCGTTATCGAAGGCCATTACAACGGCCCGGGCGTAAACACGGAAGGAGCGTCCGGCTCATACGACGGTGACGTGAAATATACCATCCAGCTGGGAGACTTCGACGGTACCCGTGGCGGCATCGACAACTTCACCATCCGCCGCAATGTGAAGTACACCTACAATGTCAAGGTCAAAGGTGTGAACAACATCATCACCGAGGCTGAAGCCAAGAACTTTGACGATGAACTGCAACCGGGCGCCGAGGGCGACCTTGTCCGCATGGACGACGGTACCATCAAGCTCGACCTGGATGCCCATTTTGAAAGGGTGTTGCTGAAAATACCTGTCAAAGAGTTCGATAATCCGATGTTCTATGTCAACACGCCTTACAGCCGTACAGCAAAAGGCATCAGCGCCGATATGACTGTCGCCGACGACTCCAAGGATTATAAATGGATTCACTTCACGAAACCACAGACCGGCGAGGTTCTCGACGGTCTTACCTTCGGCAATTTCGGCGGCTCGGATGAATCCGCCCGTACCGATGTGCACGGACTGCTGAAAGAAATCCAAAGCATTGGTGACAACACCAATGAGCACTTCCTTGTCAAGGACGGATATTTATACACTACGGCCTATGTCGACGAATTTTTCTATACCGAGAATCCCCAAGGCGGTAGTGTCTCGTTAAGTGACTTTGTCAACAGGCCCGGTGGGCGTACGATGAACATTTGTACCACAAAGCACATCAGTGCCGACGGCAAGAGTTCCGTGGTGGAGAACACTATCATCTCCTTCTCGCAGGCCTCTATCTGGACCGTTTATCCCACCGACGGCTCTGTCAGCATTCCTTTCGGCATTGAGAAAAACAACGAGTGGAATAAGGATGGTAACGGCATGACGAGAGGCTCTGCCTCCCCGTCCGGGTTAAATAATACCGACGGCTGGGATAATACCAAAAAACTGATTAACGACAAAAACAGCAATAATAATTACGACAGCAGCGCCGGTTGGGTAGTCTCGGTTAATGAAGGCAGCAAAGCCGATGTCAAATTCAACTTCTCAGGCAATTATAATTACTCTTACCTGGCCGCCATGTCACGCAACCGCGACACGAACGACGACGGCAAAATCTCGGACGACGAACTGAAGTGGTATGTGCCTGCCCGAAACCAGTGCATCGCTCTTTGGCTGGGCGATAACAACCTCGGTGCATATCGTCCGTACAATGCCTCAAATTTGAGTTCTGCAACTTCTACTGATGTTGAAGGCCCCGCCGGTCTTCTTCACACCAGTTCAAGCGGTAACTCGGCAGTATGGTGGGCCATCGAGGGAGCGTCTTTCGGCAATAATAATAATAATAATCTTGACATGCGTTGCATCAGAAACCTGAGCAATGGCATGTACAACCAAAAACCGACAACGTTCTCTACATGCAACGGTAAAATAATCACACTATCCAGCCTGTCGAGTTCATGTGTCCGTAATTCAATAATGACAGGAGAATACGCGGCAAATCATAAAGAGCGTGAGTATAGTAACACTGTTCCGCTGGCATTCGAGGTAGCTTCAGGCGATTTGATTCTTTCCGCCCTTGATGTGGCTGTATCGGCAAAATTGTCAACGGTAAGAAGATCAGTTTCTTATGGGGATCGTACTTATGCTTATACTGTCAACCTTGACATAACAAATCTGCCTGAAAATGCTTCTTTAACGGTCTCCGGCGGTTACACGATAACCAGTATCAACAACGGCTATACGGTTAGCGCAACCACAAATAGTTCTTCTTTCAACTTTTCTGTTTATGTCAATGGAAGTGAGATATGTCAGGTTAGCTGTAATCCTAATGGTGTTAATAATAACAATAGAGATTATACTTTCACCCCGACTGTAAAAATGACATCAAGCGGTAAGTCTGAATTTACCCGAGATGAGATAAAGACCTTGGTCAACCTTGCTGCTGCCAACTATACGCAGGATGCCGACGGCAAAGACAAAGGACAGTGGCGCGTGCCCAACCAGCGCGAGCTGGTCCTGATGCTGGGATATTGGAGCGAACTGGATATGCCTACGACCGGCACTCATTATGCGTCGAGTACATTCTATACCGCGACAGGAGCAGGAAAGGAGAACCCATTTATGATAGATACCTATAACGGGAATCCATATATGACTCTCTATGGTAATTATTCTGGAAATTTCAGAATCCGTCCTGTCCGCGATGTAGAACCGTCCGCTTCACCGCAGGCCACCCATGACTCATCCTACCGTCCCGGCGGTTCGATCATCAAATAATAAACAATCAGATACTATTTTATGAAAATCAAGATAACGATTTTGCTGTCGGGCTTGCTTGCCGCGGCCGCATTCTCGGGTTGTACGGCGGAGGGCGACATGCCCTCCGCACAACCCCTGACGGCAATCCGGGCGGTCAACGCCGGACTCTCCGGTGTCTCCTCCCGGTCGCAGGTGGGCGGTATCGCCGACGATGGCAGCCTTGTGATGCAATGGAGTCCGGGGGACAGGATAGGCGTATTCGGCGCATCGCAGTCCAACGTATGCTTCACATCCGCCAATGAGACTGCCGCCGACGAGACAACCTTCTCCTACACCGGCACTTTCTCCGGCACTCCGTCGACAGCCTATTACCCCTATACGGAGGGTGCGGCCGACGCCGCAGCCGTTCCTGTGAATATCCCCGCCGTGCAGACCTACTCCGATGTCGCTTCGGTGGCCGCCTACGACTTCAAGGCGTCCTCGTCGGCCGAACGGCAGTCCGACGGTTCCTACCGCATGCGTTTCCGTTCGATGGTCACGCTGTTGCGCCTGCAAATCGACCTTTCCGCAGTCAGCGGGCTGGCCGCCGACGAGACGCTGCTGTCGATAGGGATGACAGCCGGCACGGGCAGCCTGTCGGGAGCCTTCACCTGCGACCTGAACAACCCTGACGCAGACCTGACACCGGTCGATGCCGCCGCCACGCTGACGGTCGACATGGCAGGGCGGCCCGCCCTGTCCCGTCAGGTAACGGCATACGCCGTGGCAGCTCCCGGATGCACCGGGGGCACCAAGCTCGACTTCGTCATCACCACCGACCGGCATGTCGCGACCTTCACCGCCGCGCTGCTTGGCACGATGGAGGGAGGCGCGTTCTACGATGTCCCGCTCAACGCCACGGTGCTCGCCAACAACGGTGCCGTCATCAAGGATGTTGACGAACCCGATGAACCGGCCGAGGAGACCGCCAACTGCTACATGATAACCACCGCCGGCGAACACTCGTTCTACGCCCGTCAGATAGGCAACGGCGACAAGGGCATCATCCCCGGCGCCGGCTTCCATGTCACCTCGTCGAAGATAAATCCGAAGTCCGCCAAAGTGCTGTGGCAGGATACGCAGGGCTTCATCGACGAGGGCAGCGTCCGCCTTGCCGACGACGGACGGGTGTACTACACCGCCACCGGGAACACGGGCAACGCCCTGATTGCCGTCTACAGCGGCGACGGCTGCACGGGCGACATCCTGTGGAGCTGGCACATCTGGGGCACCGGCGACACGCTGCCCGCCGATGAGGAGGTGACCAACTACAACGGGGCGGCATTCATGATGATGGATCGCCCGCTGGGGGCGCATTCCGCTACATCGTACCTCGCCACGCTCTATCAATGGGGACGCAAAGACCCCATCCCCAACAGCCTGAAATATTATGTGGATGGAAAGGAAACGGCCATTGAGACTACATATCCCGTATATAATGTCGAAAGCTCGACCATCGTTACGGGAATAGAGAATCCCGGAGCCTTGATACGCCTGTCGTCGCAACCCGAAAACTGGCTGAGCACGCAGAACAACCTTCTGTGGGGCGACAACAATCTGAAAGATGCTTATACATGGAAATACCCCAACTACCTCGATGATGCGTCTGCTGACGAAACCAAGGGGTGGACGGACGTAAAGACAATCTATGACCCCAGCCCGGCGGGCTACCGGGTGGCGAGCAAATTCGCATGGACAGGATTCGTGAATAACTATCGGGGCACCAATGCGTCGGTCAGCGACAATTATCGTCTGGATTATGTCAATTATGTGAAATACGACGGGGGATTCTGGTTCAAGAAGAACACGACCGATGCAGTCGGGACGTTTTATCCGATGGTCGGTTCGCGCGGTTCGGCTGACGGCTCTTTGTGGGTTGGCGGCAACGCCCCCTGTTGCACGTTGAATTACACGGCGTACTATTGGAGCAGCGCACCTCAAAAAAATGCGCATAATGCGCAATGCCTATCCATAGGCAGCTACACCGCCGGCAGCAAAGCCACCGTTGTGGATGCGTTGCATTTCAGTTACATGACCAATGCCTACAGCGTGCGTTGCGTGCGCGACGGTTCCACCTCCGGCTCCACCGGCGGCAATTCCTACGACAGCAGCTACACCGACAAGGGCGTGGGCTTCGGCGTGGAATAGAAACGCATCGACATTACTTACAAATCTTTAAAAAGACATGAGAATACAGAAATACTCCTTCGGCTGCCTGTTGTCGGCACTCATCGCCGTTCTTGCGGCGGGGTGTGCCGACACCGATATGCTGTCCGGGGGAAAAGAACGGATTGAGATAACGGCGGAAACAGCCCCGTGTTCACAGGCTGGTTCGCGCTCGCAAATCGACGATGCCGGCTCCACCGCCGGTGTCACCGGCATCCTCTGGTCACCCGACGACCGCATCGGCGTGTTCGGCAAGTCGACCGCCAACGCCCCGTTCGAGGGAACCCATACCGAACCCGCCGCCACCGCCACCTTCTCCGGTGAGGTGACATCGGGCGACACGCCGCTCTATGCCTACTATCCCTACCGGGAAGATGCCACGGATGCGGCGGCCATACCCGTGACCGTCGGCGTCGAACAATACTGGACCGGTGCGGCCTCTATTTCCGACAACGACATCAAGGCAAGCGCCACGGTGACACGGCGCGGCGACTCGTGGCACTTCGCTTTCCGCCCTATGGTGGCCATGCTCCGCTTCGAGGTGGACGCCTCGGGCGTGGATGGTGTCAGCACCGACGAGCGTCTGGTGAGCATTCATGTGGAAGAGCCGGAGGAGAGCACCGGAAAGGCCGAGCCTTGGGCCGGTGGGTTCACCATGAACCTGACCGACCTCGATGCGGGACTTGCTCCCGTGGATGGCGAAGCCGTTACCGGTCTGGCAGTGAACCTGACCGACGAACCCGCGCTTACCGGCAAGGTGGAAGCCTATGCCTGCATCGCCCCCGTGATAAGGAGCGGACAGGCATTGCAGATACATCTTGCCACGGACAAGCACCGGATAAGTTTCAGGGTGACGGCCCGGCAGGACCTCGCGGCAGGCGGCTGCTATGACATACCGCTTCACCTCGCCGCCGCCACGGTGGAGGACAACGGCTTGACGATAGAGGACATCACCGCCGGTGAAGAACCGGAAATCCTCTCGTTCGGCTTTGAGACTGCCCACAACAAGGGCAAGATTTTGGCAAGGGAGGCCTACTACGACGGCAGCAAAACCACGGTGAGAAGCGTGACGGGGCAGGAACTGGCCGTCACCACCGAAGAGGGTAATCCCCAAGGCGAGATAAGCGGGTGCATACCCTATCTCTATGACTTCACCTTAGTGCCGACCTTCACCGTGACCGAAGGAGCCACTGTGACGGTTGACGGTGCGGAGCAGACCAGCGGCGTGAGCGCGCAGGATTTCAGCTCGCCCGTGACCTATACGGTGACAGCGGGAGGCATGAGCCGCGACTATGTGGTGACGGTGACCAACACGGGCCTCCCCGTGGTGGTGATGACCGGCGGCTCCAACGGCTCGGAGACGTTCCTCGACATGACGGTGCCCGCCAAGGATGCCGAATTCAACACGACCGACCGCATCGCCATCTACGAGAACGGTAACGTCTCGTTGGCGGAGATGAACTGCGGCTTCCGCCTGCGCGGAAACTCCACGAGAAACTTCCCCAAGAAACCCTTTGCCATCAAGCTGGAATCGAAGACGGAAGTTCTCGGAATGAAGAAGCACAAGCGCTGGTGCCTGCTGGCCAACTGGATAGACCGCTCGCTGATGCGCAACGGCGTGGCCTTCGACATCGCCGACAAGGTGCGCGCGGCTTTCAGCGGCACGGACGCACCCGGCCTGCCCTGGCAACCGCACGGCAAGAGCGTGGAGCTGGTGCTCAACGGCGTGCATGTGGGCAACTACTTCCTGTGCGAGCAGATAAAGATAGACAAGAACCGTCTGGCCATACAGGACTGCTTCGAGGATGTTAAGGAAAAAGGAACTACTCCCACCACCGCCAACTGCGGCTATCTGCTGGAGTTCGACGACAACTACGACGAGTACAACAAGTTCTATACCTCGTACTACAAACTGCCCTGCCAGAGCAAGGACGAGATAACCGACAATACGATATGGAACTATGTGAAGAACTGGGTACAGGACATCGAGAACAAGCTGCATGATGGGAACTATACGGCGGCCTACGAGAAACTCGACATCAACTCGGTGGCCGACTACTGGATAGTGCAGGAGCTGACGATGAACAACGAGTACCGCCACCCCAAGAGCGTGTACATGTACAAGGACGGTACCGGCAAGCTCTGCGCCGGCCCCGTGTGGGACTTCGACTACCAGACTTTCCCCAACATCGCGAACATCAATGCGATCAACAGCTACTACGGTCACAGCAATTTGGGTTTCGGTACAAACACGCTGCTCTACACGCAGTATTCTTACAAAAATCCCCCCGATGGCGACGCGCCCTACATGTGGTATCCGCTGCTGTTTGGCGACGCCACGTTCAGGGCCACAGTCAAGAGCCGCTGGCAGACGCTGTATGGCGTATTGCAGGGCGTGACCGCCACCATCGACAGGCTGGGTGAGGCCAACAGGCTCTCCGACACTTACAACCAACAGATATGGCCGATAGAGTCGCAGGAGCGTACCGGATACAGCTGGTACATCGACTTCAGCGGTGACGAGCGTCTGGACTATGACAAGGTCATAGAGAACATGAAGGCCTGCTATACCGAGCGTCTGAACAACATGAATACCGCCATCGGTAATTTGAAATAAGACATGCCTCAAAAATAATCATATTGGAATTTAACTATTTAACAATTAACAGATATGAACAAGAGAAACATTTTAACTGCCGTATGTGCCCTGGCTCTCTGTCCGGCCTTCGCACAGACCTCCGAAGCAGTGGAGGAAAAGGTAGAGTACAGCACGGACAAGTACAAGGTGGAGACCAACCGTTTCTGGGACAACTGGTTCATCAGCGCGGGTGCCGGTGCCCAGATCTATTTCGGCGACCACGACAAGCAGCAGTCATTCGGCAAGCGTCTGGCGCCGGCACTGGATGTGGCCGTGGGCAAATGGTTTACACCCGGAATCGGTGTACGCCTCATGTACAGCGGCCTGAAGAGCAAGGGTGCCACCAAGCACCCGGGCGGTAACGAGGACTCGGCACATGGCAACGGCACCCCCGTGAAGGGCGGCGGCGCCCCCCACTGGCTGGAGGAGTCGGAATACAACATGGGCAATCTCCATGCCGACGTGCTGTTCAATCTCTCCAACCTGCTCTGCGGCTACAACCCCAAACGAGTGTGGAATTGCAGCCCGTATGCCGGTCTCGGCTGGGCACGCGTGTACGATTCGCCTTCCGCCAAGGAGGTGAGCGCCAATGTCGGCGTCTTCAACAGCTTCCGCCTCTCCGATGCGCTTGACCTGAACCTCGACGTGCGCGGCATGTTCGTCAACGACCGTTTCGACGGCGAGGGCGGCGGACGTTTCGGCGAGGGCAACCTCTCCGCCACCATCGGCCTGACCTACAAGTTCAAGAACCGCGGCTGGGGTCGCAGCAAGACCGTCACCCGCTATGTCTACAACTACGGTGACCTGGAGAGCATGCGCTCGAAGCTGAACGACATGAGTGCCGAGAACGAGCGTCTGAAGAAGGCCCTTGCCGACGGCGACAGGCAGAAGGCACAGACCATCGTGAAGAAGATTGCCGCCGCCAACCTCGTCATCTTCCAGATCAACAAGACGAAGCTGAGCAACGAGGCGCGCGCCAACCTTGGACTGCTGGCCGAAATCATCAAGTCGGGCGACCCGGATGCCGTATATACCATCACCGGCTATGCCGACGCGGGTACGGGTAACCGCAAGGGCAACGAGCGCCTGAGCAGGGAACGCGCCGAGAACGTATATGACTGTCTGGTGAACGAGTTCGGTGTCAGCGAGAAACAGCTCCGCATCGACTACAAGGGCGGCGTGGAAAACATGTTCTACAACGACCCGCGCCTGAGCCGTGCGGTTATCACACGCGGCGAGTAATGACATCCCGCCTTTCCCTGTAAAATCCTGCCGGTTTCCGGCCGCCCGTCACGGCGCCGGATTCCAGGCAGGCCGCATATTTCCGCTTTCCGGCCGGAAAACAGACATAGCCGGGAAACAGTAAAAATGTTGGCACCCGGTGCCCTTTGCGAAAAGCGCACGGGTCATCCGTGTCCCTCCTGCGGATGAATCCGGCGGGACGGACATGAAGATGAGAGAGCCTCCCCGCCCTTTGTGAAAAGCACGGGGGATGTAAGGAAGACGGAGGAGTCCGTCTTCCTTACATTTTCACTGCCGGACGATACAAGGATAACCGGATACAGATACGATGCTGTCGGACACCGGCCTGAAAAGATCTGGAAAGACAAATAAGATGCCCCCTGGCGGATTTCTACCACAGACGTGGGATGTGAGATTTCCGGCTGTACGCATTGAATCCGCCCGTTTGTTTGTTTTGTTTGGATTTTCTTCCCGATTAAGCGTAACCGGGAAGGAAATCTTCTTGTCTACGGCTCGTACCCGGGCCGCATAATCCCATGACACAGGAAGAGAAAGTGACATTGCCCAACGACATGCTGCTTGCCGATGTCGTTTCCCTGCTTTCCTCCGGGCATACGGTGACACTGCGTGCCAAGGGGGACAGCATGTTCCCCTTCATCGCGGGCGGCCGTGACTGTGTGGTCCTGCAAAGAAGCCGGAGCGTGCGGGTGGACGACATCGTGCTGGCCCGCCTGCCCGGAAGGGGCTATGTGCTGCACCGCGTCTACGGTACGGCGGCTGAGGGCTTCGTCCTCATGGGTGACGGAAACGTATGCGGCACGGAGCTGTGCCGGGCGGAGGACGTGTGCGGCACGGTAGTGAAAATCATACGCAACGGGCGGTATGTGGTCTGCCGCTCTCCGCAGGAGATGCGGAGGGTACGCCTCTGGAAGGGGCTGCTGCCCGTCCGCAGGTACATCCTGGCCCTGTGCCGCCGTTGGAGGCGTTGGAGGCGCGGAAAAGGAAACACAGGGAAATGAAAAGGAATATGAGTACGAGCGACTGCATAAGGTGGCTGTGGCGTGTGTCGGGCGGATACCGCCTGCCTGTCGTGGCCCGGAGCATAATGGGGATTGCCCATGCCGGGGTCTCCCTGTTCTCGGTGTGGGTGTCGAAATGTCTCATCGACGCGGCCACGGGACGGGGCGGCGACATGGACCTGCTTGTCACGCTGCTGGTGGCGTGCCTTGCGGTAAGGCCGCTGCTGTCGGTGGCCGGCACGCGGCTGGGCAGCCGCACGGAAATCCGTTTCCGCAACGGGCTGAACAGCGCCCTCTTTGAACGGCAGATGGAAAGCCGCCTGACCGGGCGCGAGGCATTGCATACGGGCGACATCCTCAACCGGATGGTCGAGGACACGGCCTCCGTCACCGACACGCTGTGCCGGGGCGTTCCCGCCGTCACTGTACTGTCGGTGCAGCTGGCCGGGGCGCTCTGGCTCCTCGCGGACATGGATGCGGGCCTTGCCTGCGCCGTCGTGTTCATCATGCCGGCGGCCCTGCTGCTCAGCAAGGCCTATATGCGCAGGATGAGGGCGTTCTCCGGCCGTATCCGCACTGCCGAGGGCCGCATACAGAGCCACATGCAGGAATACCTGCAACACCGCGTACTGGTCCGCACGCTGGAATTCACGCCCCGGGCCGTAGGCCGGCTGCTCCTCTTGCAGTCCGGCCTGCGTGATGAGGTCATGCGGCGCGCGGACTATTCGGCGTTCTCCCGTGCGGTGGTGCTGGCCGGATTTGCGGCGGGCTATGCCACGGCCTTCCTTTGGGGGGTGTACGGCCTGCGCGACGGTACGGTGACCTTCGGCGTGATGACCGCCTTCCTGCAACTGGTCTCGCAGATACAGGGTCCTATGGTCGACCTCAGCCGGCAGATACCCGCGTTTGTCCGTACCGTCACCTCGGCGGAACGGCTGGCCGAGCTTGCCGCCGTTCCTGTGGAACAGCGGGGAGCGCCGGTCCGTCTGGACGGTGTGCCGGGCGTCCGCATGACGCACCTGAGCTTCGCCTATCCCGGGGGCAACCGCAAGGTGCTGGACGATTTCAGCCATGACTTTGCCCCGGGCAGCCTGACCGCTGTCGTCGGAGAGACGGGGGCCGGCAAGAGCACCCTCATAAGGCTGGTGCTGGCCCTGCTGTCGCCGGACGCCGGACGGGTGACGCTCTACGACAAGGAAAGGGAAATTGTCGTATCCCCGCTCACGCGGTGCAACCTCTCCTATGTGCCCCAGGGCAACACGCTTGTCAGCGGCAGCATACGCGACAACCTCCTGATGGGGAATCCCGACGCGACCGACGGGGAGCTGCGTGCGGCCCTTCATGCGGCCGCCGCCGATTTTGTGGACGCCCTGCCGGACGGCATGGACACCCTTTGCGGGGAACAGGGGGCCGGTCTCAGCGAAGGGCAGGCGCAACGCATATCCATAGCCCGGGCTTTGCTCCGTCCCGGCAGGGTCCTGCTGCTGGACGAACCGACCTCCTCGCTTGACGGGGAGACGGAACGCCTCCTGCTGGAACGCCTCTCCGGGCAGGTGCGCGACAGGACGGTCATCCTTGTGACACACCGCGAGACGGCCGCCGCGCTGTGCGGTTCAGCCGTACATGTCCGGAGGATACCCGGCCCGTCATCACGGCCCGTAACATCAACGGAACAAGAACACGATGGGAAAGAAGCCTGAAAGCCGGAAGCACGGCATGAGAACACCCGGGCCGGAAACGGAGGAGAAGTACCGCGAGGCAATCGAGCTGTACCGCACGACCGGCCTGTCGGTGAGGGAAATCTGCGCCCGCACGGGCGTACCGTTCACGGCCTTCCGCTCTTTTCTCCATTCCTGCCACCGCGAGCTGATGTTCGCCCGCTACGGCATGGAAGTCACGCCCGAAGAGGCGGCGGTGACCCGCCTGCGCAAGCGCTCCGGCCAGACCGCCGCCTCCCGCGCTAAGTACGGGGAGGCCATCCGTGCCTGCGATGACATCGCCTACATCGAGTACAACGTGTCGCAGATAGCCTACATGTTCCACCTGACCCCTCCGGTCTGAGCAGCCAGTTGCGGAACCACTATCCCGAAATCATCGAAAGGCGCGAGCGGGAACGCCACAGGCTGGGCGTGAACGACAACCAGCACCGGGGTGTCAAGCCCTGGTGCAAGGAGCAGTATGCCGAAGCGGTGGAACACCTACGCACCACCGATGACACCATACGCCGCACCGCCGACCTCTACGGCCTCTCGTATTCCGGCCTGCGGGAGCACCTGCTGTTCTACCACAAGGACCTCGTGCGCAAGCGTGCCGACAAGCGCGAGCGGGCGAAGTCGGGAGCCAAGGTGCGGGGTGCGCTGACAGGCAACGGCGCCCGCCACGAGCCGAAGGCGGAACAGACGGAGAAGTACCGCGAGGCGCTACGGCTCTACCGCGAAACCGCCATGACGCACCGGCAGATAGCGGAGGCCACGGGCATCACTGTCACCGGCCTGCGCAACCACCTGCGGATATGGAACCGCAAGCTGATCGTGGAGCATCGCGGGTACGAGTGTCGCGAGGGGGAGGCTGTCGACCTCTCCCGCACGAAGCAGTACCTGAAATCCACCGCCGCGAAGTATGCCGGCGCCATAGCCTGCCTGAAAGAGACCGGACGCCCCACGGCGGAGGTGGCCAAGGAGTTCGGGCTGCATCCCGAGACGTTCCGCGAGTATGTGCGGGAACATGAGCCGGAACTGGCCGCCCGTCTGGGCATGACGCGGCTGGCGGACGGCAGGCAGGTCCTTGCCCGCAGCATGGAGAAATACGGCGAGGCGGTACGGCTGTACGAGACGACCACCGAGCCGCTCCGCTCCATTGCCGACCGGCTGGGATTGCAGTACAACAGTGTGGGAGGCTTCGTGCGCCGCAGCCGTCCCGACGCCATAGAGGCGCACAACCGGCTGGTGGAACGGGAGGAGGCCCTACGGAAAGAGAAGGAGCAGGCGGAATCCGCCGCCCTCGCCCTGCAAAGGGAGAACGAGGAGAAGGAGCGCATCCTGAGCGCCTTGCGGCAGACCGGCGGCAACAAGCGCAAGGCCGCCAAGCTGCTGGGATTCTGCAAGTCCACACTCTACAACAAGCTGAACGCCCTCGGGCTGAACGACAACACATAGTCGAAACACTGTGACAGAATGGCTCCACCCGCATCCGGACATTGTGATGTAAACTCATAAAAGGATATAATCTATGCAAATCATATTATTATCCGGCGGCTCGGGCAAACGCCTGTGGCCGCTTTCCAATAATACACGTTCCAAACAATTCATCAAGCTGCTGACCGCGCCTGACGGCTCGAAAGAGTCGATGGTGCAGCGTGTGGTGCGGCAATTACGGGAAGCCGGTATCTGCGACCCGATTACTGTGGCAACGAGCCGGTCGCAGCGGGATGTCATCATCAACCAGCTTGGTGACGGGATTCCCGTAGTTACGGAACCGGAGCGCCGGGATACTTTCCCTGCTATTGCTCTTGCAAGCTCGTATTTGGCCTGCGAACGGAAATGCCCCGCAGATGAAACTGTAATCGTCATGCCCTGCGACCCTTATACGGAAGCCGGTTATTTTGAAACAATCCGCAGGATGGCGGATGCCGTGAAAAACGATGCGGCCGAACTGGTACTGATGGGTATCCGCCCGACTTATCCGTCAGCCAAATACGGGTATGTTGTGCCGATGCCCGACAATGACGAGTCCGGAATATACCGGGTTTCCCGTTTCACCGAGAAGCCGGATGTGCCGACGGCCGGGAGATTGATTTCCGAGGGCGCATTCTGGAACGGAGGCGTATTCGCTTTCCGATTGGGGTATATGACGGATATCGTGGCCCGATACATCAAAGCCGACACGTTTGCGGAAATCCGTTCCCGTTACGGGGAGTTCCCGAAAATCAGTTTCGACTATGAGGTCGCCGAAAAAGCGCAGTCGGTCGCAGTCGTGCCTTTTGCCGGAGAGTGGAAAGACCTCGGCACATGGAACACGCTGACTGATGGACTATCGGAACATACTATCGGTAATGTCGTTATGGATGATGAATCCGGGAATACGCACGTCATCAACGAACTTGAACTGCCAATCATGTGCATTGGTGCACGGAATCTGGTTATCGCGGCATCGAACGACGGAATCCTGATTTCGGACAAGGGCAAGAGCGAAAACATCAAGACTTACGCTGACCGCCTGCAACGTCGGCCGATGTTCGAGGAGCGTCGTTGGGGCGAATACAAGGTGGTCGATACAGCGGAGTTTCCCGACGGTTACAAATCCCTTACCAAGCAGTTGAAAATCAAATCCGGTAAGTGTATCAGCTATCAGGTACACCGCCATCGCGATGAAGTATGGACGTTCATCGATGGCGAGGGGGAACTGGTACTCGACGGTGTCATGTCAGTTGTCGGCAGAGGTGATACGGTTATAATCAATAAAGGTGTCAAACATGCGATAAAGGCCATTTCCGACCTGACCTTTATCGAGGTGCAGTCCGGTGATTTGCTTGTCGAAGAGGATATCGAACGGTTCGACTGGGACTGGTGATTGTATTTGTTCATTCAGATTTTAGTATGTTATATATTTTAGGAGTAGTACTTCTTGTCTTGACGGCACTTTCTGGATTGACGATTCTCATTCAAGGATACATGCCCGAAGATGAGGATAGCAATACCACTTATATAGTAGTATTGATGATTGCATCCGGATTATTCGGAGCATTTATGACTTGCTTGGACAAACAATCCAATGTCGGTATCATCTGGCTCTCATATATCCTTGTGCTGCTTGGAGTGTTGGCCCTCATCTCGCTGTTTGTCGTGTATATTATCGGAAAGGATTGCGACCCGGTCAAGTTTTGGGGATTGATGTTTTGGACATTGTCAATCGGTCTGTTGGCCCAGTGGTGGCTCCATGCGTATGATGGGTACATATTGGAATTTCTCGATATTCTTTGATTAAAGCAAACTGATAGCCATATACGATTCCCCAAAAACTTCCTCTCGATTACTCCATCCGATGCTTTAAACCGTCCTTGGTAAAATCGAAGAGATCATCTCGCGGGAGCACGAGGCTATTCGGGGAATGTCCGGATGCAGCTTTTTACAGCCGTATCCGGACATTCCATATATATGCTCAATGAGGGACAATGTCCGAATAGGAAGATTTACCCCTGCTACAACTATCTGTGGCAGGGGTAAATTCTTTGAAAACGGAGTCTCGGCACATCCCCATTTGTGTGTAAGCAGTCATTTTAGACAGTGTCGGCTTGGGCCATTCAAACACCTCAGAAGTCCGTCCGTTCCCAAAATTGGATTTTATCCCTCATTTCATTAACGTTGCACGAAATCCCGCTTTTTTATCGTATCTTTGCATGCGCTCAACCATTTGCGGCAATATATCTATAAAAAAATCATTGCTGTTACTTTTCTGTTACTCGTTGTCGAAAATTTAATTGCAATCTATTGATATACAGAGTGATAATATTTTATATTTGTTAGTCAGACACCAGCGAAGGATACGTTCGTAGTAGATCACCAGTAACCAGAGCAGTGCAAGAATGATGGCGATACATCCTGTTACGAAAAGAAGATTGACGATAATGCCTTTCTGGGGGCCCATCGGCAACCATTCTTCTGCCAAGAAGTAGGTGGCGACGACAAGTGCGATACCGATATTGATATAGTTACTTATTCCGGGTTTCTTCCAACGGTGGGCAAGCAGGTTGTTAAGTCCGACGGCTGTAAGTCCGAGTGCCGGAATATTACTGTACAGGACAGACAAGAGGACACCTGCTGCAATCAGTATGTAGTTGAGCACTTTCCGTATCCGCTTTGAGTCGATCCGTACCGAAAACAATATATAGGATAAGGTCGGCAGCAAGATCAATCCCAATACGAAAGCAGAGGCCAGCGCATAGGTTTTCGTGTAGGCGAGGGGAGAGAACATTTTTCCTTCCTGTGCCTCCATTGCAAAAACGGGCAGGAAACTGACGATAGTCGTGATCATCGCCGTGGCAATGGCCCCCGACACTTCACTGACCGCCTTATAAATAAGGTTTACCATCGCTTTCCCTTTGCGGACGCCTCTGTTCTCCGGCATCTCCATATACCGGATGATGCTTTCGACAAACACGACGCCGACGTCCACCATCACGCCGATAGCGATGGCGATACCCGAAAGGGCAACTATATTGGCGGCTATTCCTGTGTAGCGCATGATGATGAAGGTAGACAACACGGCGATAGGGAGCATGCTGGCTATCACGACGGATGCCCGGAGGTTGAGGACCAGCACGATGATAACGATGATACAGATCAGTATTTCGTGGGATAAAGATGTTTCGAGCGTGCCGATTGTCTCTTTGATCAAGCCTGTCCGGTCGTAAAAAGGTACGACGGTGATTTTGGAGACAGTCCCGTCGGGCAAGGTTTTCTGGGGAAGTCCGGGCGCCATCTCCTTGATTTTGTCTTTTACATTATTAATGACTTCCAAAGGGTTGGAACCATACCGGGCGATCACGACACCGCCGACTACTTCGACACCTTCTTTATCCAGCCCGCCGCGCCGCGTACCCGGACCGATATTTACAAACGCTACATCGGAGATGCGTACCGGTACACCGTCACGAACCGTCACGACGGCCTTTTCCAGGTCGGATACATCTTTGATATAGCCCAGGCCGCGGATCAGATATTCGACCTTATTGATCTCCATTGTCTCGGCGCCGATATCGAGATTGCTTTTCTTGATCGCCCCCATAATATCCATAACGGAAACATTAAAGGCGCGCATGGCATCCGGATTCAGCTCGACCTGGTACTCTTTCACGAAACCTCCGGCTGATGCCACTTCCGACACGCCTTCGGCGGCCGAAAGGCTGTATTTGACATAGTAGTCCTGTATGGTACGCAGCTCTTCCGCATTCCATCCGCCTGTCGGTTTTCCGGTTGCCGGATCGCGTCCTTCCAACGTGTACCAGTAGATTTGTCCTAAAGCGGTTGCATCCGGACCCAACGCCGGTTGTACGCCTTCGGGCAGCGTGCCGGGGGGAAGGGAGTTGAGCTTTTCGAGAATCCGCGAACGGCTCCAGTAGAATTCGATATTATCATCAAAAATAATATAGATGAAGGACATGCCGAACATGGAAGAGCTACGGATCGATTTGACTCCGGGAATCCCCAACAGGGAAGTGGTCAGCGGATAGGTGATCTGATCCTGGATATCTTTGGGCGAACGTCCCATCCATTCGGTCGCTACGATCTGTTGATTATCGCCGATGTCGGGAATCGCGTCTACCGGAATCGGATTGCGGGGAATGATCCCTCCGTGCCAGTTAAATGGAGAAGTCGAGATGCCCCATACGACTACCAGCACTAAGATCAATATGGTTATCACCCTGTTCTCAAGGAAATAACGGATTATTTTATTTAGCATAAGAAGTATTTATATGTATAGATAATAGATCGTCCGGCTATTGAATACAATACGCCGGTTTCCTTCTGTACACACAGAGGAAACAGATTTTTTTCTTTTTTTGTTGTCTGGGATGAAGACAAAAGAATGACGGACCCTTTTATAAGACTATAAAGGGAAAAAGGGCCTGAAAAGATCTACTATCAGCTAAATAAGGAAAGTACAATGATGAATGAGCCGGTCTGTCCCACTCCATTCAGGTGGGGTGTTGGAATGAACAGGGATATTGGCTTCCTGTTCTGTTTCCGGTAAGTTATAAAGATCCCGTAAATCGAACAAAAGTGCGATTGCCATCGGTACATATTTAATAACCTGTAGCTGGTCGACATTCTGATCGTCTGATATCTTTATAAATTGAGTTTCGGTGGAGCAGCAGGATTTATGGGCATGCTTGGCTCCGCAAGTGTTGCAGGTTTCATCCTGCCATATGCCGACTTCGACCAGCTTGCCCATGCAGTGGTGAATCGTCAGCGTGATACCGGAAGACAATCCGATATACAGCAAAGCGAATATGACAATCAGAAACCTTTTCATTCGTTTTGCAAATATAGTAAGTGTTTGGTAGACCGGAAAGCAAAAAAAACGATAAACATGTTCAAAATACTTATATTCAGGGTTTGCTACGAGGGAAAGGTAAATGTTTAAAGAGGTCGCAAATCCCCGGTTATTGGGTAAATTGTTAGCTATTTCATTCTTAGTCTGATAGCTGTTTTCATACGATTTAATTTATTGTGTTAAAGAGAAAAATACTAACATTTTCTTTAAATAAAATGGAAAGTTTAGCTATTGTGCTATAATTACTTTTCGTATCTTCACCGAGAAATAAATTTTGGTTCTACGTTTTTTTAATTATTAAGTTGCTGGAAATATGGTAATAGCTTATTTAAGAGTAGGAACTTCAAACAAAGAACTTCTAGAAGAACAGAAAGATGAGATTGAACGTTATGCTTCGAATCATGATATGAATGTCGATAAGTGGATTACGGATGTCACTGTCGACAAAGGGAGGGAAGATGAACGTAATCTTGCTAGGGTACTGGATCGTATGCAAAAAGGCGATAGTCTGATCTTTTCGGATATTTCTCGCTTGGGACGAACTTTGTCGGAAGTTATGGATATTATGGGACGCTGCATGGAAAAAGGCGTTCAGATCTATAGTATAAGAGATCGGTATATCCTAGACCAGGCATTGGATCTGCCAGTTATGGGAAACGTGTTCAAGTTGGTGACGGAGATCGAACACAGTTTGATGTCAATCCGTACCAAAGAGGCATTGAATCATAAGAAGAGCACGGGAGGCCCGTTAGGCCGTCCGAAAGGATCGGCTGCAAAACAGTCTTTCCTGGATGCGAATAAAGAAGAGGTGATCAGCATGCTTGAACGCGGAGACACTGTTTTCGAAATTTGTAAACGTTTTAATGTTTCCAGAAATACCTATTATATGTTCAAACGGAACTACGGACTCTAAAACCAATCCTTTTTCCGCATGTATAGCCAGGTCGAGATTGCTGTCAGTAGCATGAGTGACCAGGCTATGCCATACCCGTATTGCCAGTCCAATTCTGGCATCATCTTGAAGTTCATCCCCCATATACCAGCCAGGAATGTCAGTGGGATGAAGATCGTGGATACGATTGTCAGGCGTTTCATGATCGCATTCATGCGCAGGTCGTTATTGGATATGTAGAGATCGACCAGGGAAGATATGATTTCCCGGCAGCTTTCGGTTGTCTGGATGATGAACTGCAACTGGTCGGATAAGTCGTTATAGATGGGAAGGATGTCGGAGCTTATGATTCCGTTTTCGGTGCGCAGCAGTTTGGCAAATTGCTCTTTCAGCGGTTGGCTGTTCTTGCGGATAACCATATATTCTTTCCGACGTTGCTGGATAAGCAGCCCCATATTACCTTGGTCGTTTTTGATATCGAGCAGGGTCTCTTCTATATCCTCAAGCATTTCCTCCACTTTGGAGGCCGATTCCACTAAATTGGCAATGATCGTATTTAAAAGGAATGCCAGGAGTAGTCCGCTGTTTTTTCGGCGAATATTCAACATATTGGATTCGATGGCTTTGTAGGCATTTTCGAATACAGGATTGTTGCTTTCCGTGAAGCTGATGACTACGTTTCCCGTGATTAGGATGCTGATATGTTCGGAGTTGATCTCCATATTGGTGTCGTAGTAGGAAGAATTGAGTACGATAAGCATGTGTTTGTCATACTCTTCTATCTTGACTACGTGTTGGGGAGTCAGAATGTCTTTGGCGTCCAGGTTATGCATCCCGAATTCATTGACGATACGCGTGACCGCCTCCGAATCAGTCAGACCGCTAACCTGGAACCAGTTGATACTATTTCCGTCGACAAATTTTTTGAACGACGTTTCGTTTGTCTTGATCTCCCGTGTGTGCAGAGTGTCAGCATTGTACTGTGTGAGGCTGATCCGGGTAACGGTATCATGCTCGCCGGCATAGAAATATCGGTCGGCAAGATGTCGGTTGGAAATATGCTTGCGCTTGTGTGGATGTACATATTCTCTTCGCCTCATATCTGTTTGTTCTTATTCGAGTTCTACAACCGTAATACCCGCACCTCCGAATTGGACATGTTCGTCGTGATACTGGCGGACGCCCGGAACAGTGTGCAGGTAATCGCGTATCAGCTGCCGAAGTATGCCTGTCCCTGTCCCGTGCAGGATACGGATGCGAGCGGCACCAACCTGTATGGCATCGTCCACAAAGTAAGTAACGGCCTGTAAGGCTTCGTCCCCTCTCATACCTCTAACATCTATCTCCTGCTTGAAGTTCAATTTCTTTTCATGCATATCGTCCGCTGTCTGGACACTGACAAAAGTACTTTTTTGGATCTCTTTCTTGATTTGTCCTTTACTGACCTTCTCCAGTTGTTCCAACTTGACTGTGCTCTTGATCATGCCGAATGCTACAACTGCCTGCTTTCCTTGAACTTCCATAACGGTTCCGGCAGAGACTTGTCCTTTGAGGCGGACGTTGTCGCCAGCTTCTATGACATCACGGTTGAAGACCTGCTTGGAGGCCGGCGCGTTTTGTTTCTGCTTTTTACGTTCTTTGCGTTCCTGTAATTTTGCCATTTTGCGGGCGATCTTGTCGTCCTCTTCTTCGGCTGCTATCACAGAAGCCTTGAATTCTTCCAAGGCTTTGCGGGCAAGCTTGGTCTGTTCCTTTTCCGCCTGTGCCTCTTTGATTTCGCGGATCGTGTTTTCGATCTTTGCGTTGGCTTCGGAAAGGATACGCTGTGCCTCTTCCTTGGCGTTACGCATGATCTCTTTCCGTTGTTTGTTTACGGCTTCCAAATCCTGCTCGTAGCGGGCGGTAATATCTTCCAGCTTCTTTTCTTGTTGGCGGATATTCTGTCGCTTGCTTTCCCAATAGCGTTTGTCACGAACGATATCCTGTAGATATTTATCCATATTGATATAGTCGGAGCCGACATTAGCAGATGCATCCGCAATGACATCTTCCGGCAGGCCGATCTTCCGGGCGATCTCGATGGCGAAAGAACTTCCTGGATTACCGATCGACAGCTTAAAGAGCGGTTGCATCAGGTGGCGGTCATAGAGCATGGCACCGTTAACGATCCCTTCCGTGTCTTCAGCGAAATGCTTCAAGTTCTGGTAGTGAGTCGTGATAACGCCGTAGCTGTGATTCCGGTTGAAACGGTCCAACAGGGCTTCGGCAATCGCACCTCCGATCTGGGGCTCCGTGCCACTACCGAACTCGTCAATCAAGATTAGAGTTTTGCTGTTACAGTTCTTGACGAAAAATTTCATGTTCGTCAAGTGTGAACTGTAGGTACTCAAGTCGTTTTCAATACTTTGTTCATCTCCGATGTCAATGAACAGGTTTTCGAACAATCCCGTTTTCGAGCTTTCATATACGGGGATCAACAGGCCGCATTGCAACATATATTGCAGCAATCCGACCGTTTTCAGGCAAACGGATTTACCACCTGCGTTCGGCCCGGAGATAATCAGCAGGCGTTTTTTCTCTTCCAGGAGAATATCCAACGGGACAATCTGCTTGTTTTGTTTCTGTAACGAGAGGAAAAGCAGGGGATGCGCAGCGTGTATCCAGTCGATCTGCTGTTTGTCCTCGATGACCGGCTTGATTCCGTTTATCTGCTCGGCAAACAATGCTTTGGCGCGGATGAAGTCAATCTCGGCCAAGAACTCATAGGATTGCAGGATATCGGGGATTAACGGACGGATGAAGTTTGTAAATTCCGTCAGGATCTTCATGATCTCCCTGCGTTCGTCGCCTTCCAGCTCGCGGATGCGGTTATTTGCCTCCACGACGACTTCCGGCTCGATGAAAACAGTCTTGCCGCTAGCCGATTCATCGTGCACGATCCCTTTGATCTTCCGTTTGAAAGCCGGAGCGACCGGGATCATCAGGCGCCCATCGCGCATGGTGGGAGTAATATCTTTATCTACTACACCTTCCGATTGTGCGGCGCGTAATATCGACTGCAAGCTGCGGGAGATACCGCTCATGGTAGCCGTGATCTCTTTTCGTATCTGCGCCAGTGAAGGAGAGGCATTGTCCTTCACTCGTCCGAATTTGTCGAGTATCGCGTCGATCTTTCCGATTAACTGCGGGAATACCTGAATATCGCCGGCAAGGGCGGTCAATGCTGGGTATTTGATCTCTTCTCCCTCTTCCAGGGAAGGGCGAAAGAAGCGGATAATATCGTTGATTGTCTGGAGCGAACGTTTCAGGTCGAATAGCTCTTTTTCATCTAGCCAGGTTCCTTCGGGGCGTATCCGCTTCAACGAATAACGCACATCAAAAAAATAACTGGCGGGAAACTCGTCTTCTCCATGCAGGATACGAACAAACTCGTCAGTTTGTTCCAGGCGTCGGGTTACGGTTTGATAATCGGCAGAGAATTCCATCTCTGCCACCCGTTCTTCTCCGAGCGGGCTTAAACATTTCTCTGAAATTAAACGACGGACTTTATCGAAGCCCGTTTTTTGTTCGAAATTTTGCGGATATATCACGTTCTTGTAAATGCTTTATTTTACTTCGACCGTCACGGACCGGCGAATGGTCGGGCGGACGATGATTTCCATTTTGTTTTTACCCCTTTTGATATCGAACGTACAGGCATTGTTTCCGGATGGGTTGATATACGGGGCGTAATAATATAAATATGAGTAGGCGGTCTTGTTACCGGGTTTCTGGATCGCATCGGCTACTTGTGGGTATTTGAATGTGTCCCAGAACATACAACGTTTGAAACCGTTGGCATCCGTAAACTGGGTTTTCGGATCGCGGTATTTCATCGTGTTGGTAATAAATCCTTTGTAAGCAGCGGAGAATTCTTCTGCCGTGTGATTCATTTTCTGGTCGTTGATTTTCTCTACAATATCACGGGGGCGTAATCCAGCTGCATAGGCAGGAGAGTTCTTATCGACGTCGGCGATCTGTTCCATATGGTCGATGTCGTAACTTAGCCCTGTATAGTTGTAGGTTTTCTGATTGACCTTGAATGGCACGTTGCGCTGATATTTGACATATGGATATTGCATACACATCAACGGTGCATGAATGCGGGCGTATTCATCTAGACGATATGAGTCTTCCAGCAGTTCGTTTGCCTCGCATTCCCACAGGATACGGCCCGGTACATCACGTTGGTCAATCAGGCGAAAACCGAACTGGAGGAGATACTCCGCTTCCGCTTCTGCAGACATCGAGTTCAAGAACGGGAATGTCTCCATCTTACTGTGATTGAAGTTGTAGCGATAGATCGGCTCTTTTTCAATCAGAATCTTGTTCGCCCCTTTATAGTTCGGATTCTTATCGAAGAAATAGAAGGTCTGTACTATAATGTCGGGACGGTTTGTGTCGACAGTCATCCCTTTTTTGGTCAACTCCTTTTCGATACTTTCGTTGATGGCCGTTTCCAGTTTGCTGTTATTCTCGTCTATGGCAGAGAAGGCGAACGTCTTGAACTTTCCGAAATCTACAGGGTCGGCTGTCACGGTTGTCTTGAATGGACAGACAAATTCCCGTTCGCTGGTCGTTTCGAGGCTGTACATAGAAAAAGCGGTGGCCAATTGTTCTTCGGTAATCGCATTCCCTTTTTTGCATTCTTTTTTGACAAGCACCTGTTTAGCAGGGTTTGCCAGATTGCCGATCGTCAGTAATACCTCGTTTTTCCCGGCGGGATTCAGCATTTCACCGATCTCTTCCGACGAAATATCTGTCGTTTGCACACCGTCGATAGCTATAATGATATCATTGGTTTTAACTCCTGCGAGTTCTGCCGGCGAATAAGGAATGACACTGGTTATGACCGGTTTGTTTTTCCCCCAGTGGTCGCTTTGACTGATATCGTATGTAATTCCTAATCGGCATATATTCCGGTTTTGGGCAAAACCGGTAAGAAATGCAAATAGCAGTAAAACTGACAAAATCGCTCTCTTCATAATTAATTTCTTAATTGTTTTATTAATCTTATTATTTGTACTATGACAATAAATCATCTTTTACTACACAAAGGTAAAGATATTTTCGTTCTATAAGAACAGTTGGCAGTATATTTGATGTTATATTGGTGATTGATATCGACAAGAATAATGCCGACAGGCAGGTCGTATGACCGATATAGGTATGATATCTTACTGACAATTAGATAGTAATGAAAATATATAATTGATTATGAACAAGATGAATTTTAATAGCAAGAAGGAAACAGCTGACAAAAAAGAACGCCAAGGTGCTGATGAAGCGACAAAATTGCAGGATGAACAGGTAAATGCGTCAGAAGAAAATTCCGTATCTGACAATGTGACGGATGAAGGTCCGGAGCAGAAGGAGCTGGAAGAACTTAAGAAGAAATATGACGAACTGAATGATTCCCACCTGCGCTTGATGGCTGAGTTCGATAACTACCGTAAACGTACATTGCGCGAAAAGTCCGAGCTGATCAAGAACGGTGGCGAAAGTGCTTTGACTCACCTGCTTCCTGTTGTCGACGATTTCGAACGTGCTTTGCAGAATATCCGTTCGGCTGAAGATATAAAGGCTGTTACGGAAGGAGTGGAACTTATCTATTCGAAATTCATGTCTTACCTGTCTCATCAGAATGTAAAACCGATCGAAACTGTCGGTGAACCGTTCGATGCTGAAACGTCTGAAGCAGTCGCCATGATTCCTGCACCGGAACCCGATATGAAGGGCAAGGTTTTGGATTGTGTGCAGACCGGTTATACTTTGAACGATAAGGTGATTCGCCACGCTAAAGTAGTGGTAGGCGAATAATACGACAGGATAATGAGCAAATAACAACAGACAGATACGAAGATGGCTAAAAGAGATTATTATGAAGTGCTGGGCGTCGAGAAGACTGCCTCGGTAGAAGAAATAAAGAAAGCTTACCGTAAAAAGGCGATTCAGTACCACCCTGACAAGAATCCGGGTGACAAGCAGGCTGAAGAGAACTTCAAAGAGGCTGCAGAAGCGTACGATGTACTGAGTGATCCTCAGAAGCGTCAGCGTTATGATCAGTTCGGTCATGCCGGAGTAGGAGGTGCTTCGCAGGGCGGTGGCTTTGGCGGAGGAATGTCTATGGATGATATTTTCTCTCAGTTTGGAGACATCTTTGGCGGACATTTCGGTGGCTTTGGCGGGTTCAGCGGCTTTGGTGGCGGTTCACGTGGCGGTCGCCGGGTGAATCGTGGTTCGGATCTGCGTGTGAAAGTAAAGTTGAACCTGAAAGAGATCGCTACCGGAGTCGAAAAGAAGATCAAAGTTAAGAAATATGTAACCTGTTCCAAATGCCACGGTAGTGGGGCGGAGGACGATCACAGTTCCAAGACTTGTGAAACCTGTCATGGCAGCGGTGTTGTCACCCGTGTGGCCAATACGATCTTAGGACAGATGCAGACACAGACAACCTGTCCGACCTGTGGAGGCGAAGGGAAGATTATCACCAAGAAATGTAGCGAGTGCAATGGTGAAGGAATCGTGCGCGACGACGAGGTGATCACGATCAATATCCCGGCCGGTGTGGCGGAAGGCATGCAGCTCTCCATGAGTGGGAAGGGGAATGCAGCCCGTCATGGAGGTATTAACGGTGATTTGCTGATCTTGGTCGAAGAAGAGCCGCATCCGGAACTGATACGTGACGAGAACGACATTCTGTATAACCTGTTACTGAGTGTGCCTCAAGCGGCTTTGGGTGGCACAGTTGAAGTTCCGACCATCGATGGTAAGGCTAAAGTCAAGATCGAGCCAGGGACTCAACCGGGGAAAGTGCTCCGTTTGCGAAACAAAGGGCTTCCCTCTGTTAACAGTTATGGAACGGGAGACCTGCTTGTAAACGTAAGTGTTTATATTCCGGAAACGTTGTCTGCGTCAGAGAAGGATATCATGAACGGCTTGGAGAATTCTCCTAATTTCCAACCGAAGAAATCTGTCAAGGAGAAGATTTTCGATAAGTTCAGACATATGTTCGATTAACATTTTGTGGCGTTTGGGAATAAAAAGGCTGTGTCAAGAATTGCGACACAGCCTTTTTATTTCCGCCATACTGATTGGCTTCCGGTCGTAAATGGAAAAGGCCTTGTTTCAAAACATGTATGTTTTGAACTCGATATCTTCTGGATGTGAAAAGAAGTATTATCCATTTATAGAAAGATAGTTGTTTTGTGGAATAAACACTGGTGCTTTGAAACAGCTGGTCAAATCTATTTTATGAATTATGTGATAATACTTGGTAAAAAGATTATCTTTGTAACCGAATTATATAAATACTCCGATGAAAATATTCAAGTAAGCCGGTTTCTATATATCGTAAATATCTTTCTGATGTAATTGCCAATTGTTCATTTTCGATTGTCGATTCTTTATTCCGGCCTTATCCTGTGCCATCCTTCGGCACGTTTGTGATTTTATCTTTTTTAGTTTATAATCTTTTAATTCAAAGAAAACTATGTGTATATCCGTACATCAGCTATACTATGTTCATGCTGACAAAGAACCTCTTTTTCAAAACATAAACCTGATAGTCAATACAGGACAGCGTCTTGCGCTGGTGGGGAATAACGGTACGGGCAAATCGACTTTGTTGCGTATCATTGAAGGGAACCTGAAACCTTCATCGGGGGAGGTAGTGTGTTCTTCACGCCCTTATTATATTCCACAACATTTCGGACAGTTCGACAACCTGACTGTGGCGGAAGCTCTGCGGGTGGACGATCGGATAAAGGCGCTCCATGCCATTCTTGAAGGTGACGCCTCGGCAGAAAACTTTACCTGTCTGAATGACGACTGGAATGTGGAAGAACGTTGTCTTTCCGCACTTGCCTCTTGGAATCTGGAGCATCTGCAACTGTCCCAGCCGATGTGCTCGTTGAGCGGAGGAGAAAAGACGAAAGTGTTCCTTTCTGGTATCCTTGTTCATGCACCGGAAATTATTTTGATGGATGAACCGACGAATCATCTGGATGTTTCCGGCCGGGAAAAGCTATATGAGATGATCCGGAGCGGACGTTCGACCTTGTTGATTGTCAGTCATGACCGGACGTTGCTAAACCTGCTACCTTGCATTTGTGAGCTTGAGAAAAGTGAGGTCACACTTTATGGTGGCAATTATGAGTTCTATAAAGAACAGAAAGAGTTGGCGTTGACAGCTTTGCAGAATCAGTTGAGTGAGAAGGAGAAAGAACTTCGTCTGGCCCGTAAAACGGCGCGTGAAGTGATGGAACGGAAGAATAAGTCGAATGTCCGCAGTGATAAGTCGAGTTTCAAGAAAGGGATCTCACGCATGGCAGTCAATACGCTGAAAGATAAAGCCGAGAAAAGTACAGTCCGGCTGAATGATGTCCATGAGGAGAAAATGGCTTCCCTGCAAAGTTCGATTGCCAGCCTTCAGGATGTGATTCCCGATTTGCGGGCACTTCAGACAAATTTCAATTCTTCCGATCTGCACACCGGCAAGATTCTGATCACTGCGGATCAGATCAATTTCGGTTACACTTCTTCCTGCCTATGGAAGTCACCTCTGAATATTCAGGTCAGGAGTGGCGACCGTATTCATATCACAGGAAATAATGGGAGCGGAAAAACGACCCTGGTCAAATTGTTGTTAGGGGAACTGAAACCGGCGGCCGGGACGATTACACGGGCTGATTTCAGTTATCTTTATATTGATCAGGAATGTTCCGTGCTTGATCCCGGATTGACCGTGTTCGAGCAGACGGAACGTTTTAACGCCTCGCATTTGGCTGAACATGAATTGAAATCCATTTTGAACCGTTGTTTGTTTCCTTACGAGACATGGGACAAGCCGTGTTTTTGCTTGAGTGGAGGTGAAAAGATCCGGTTGCTCTTTTGCTGCCTTATGATCGGAAATAATGCGCCGGATGTATTTATTTTAGACGAACCGACGAACAATCTGGATATACAAAGTGTTGAAATAATAACAGCGGCTATAAAGAGTTATAGAGGAACGGTGTTGTTGATCTCGCATGATCATTATTTTGTGAAAGAAATAAAAATAAACCGTTCTATTAAACTTTTCGATACCGGTTCTGTTATTAAGATATAGTGTTTTTCATGGTATTAGAATTAAGTTAGATTAGGTTATCCGTCCAGTTCGCGAGAATAGGACGGTTTTCTTTTTTTATATCCCCCGTAGGCTTTATGGCTTGTATTTCGAATCGGTCAGAATAGCTTGGCTATCGTTGTTTTGCATCAAGGCTTCTGGGGTCGAATTCGTTTCTCGCATATATTTGTCGATAATCTGCCAGCCGAGCCAACTGCCGAGATTTCCGGGAGCGTCGCTTGCCAGGAATATGCTGGGGACGTTATCGAAGTATTTATTTGTCGTCATCAGGTCTGGCGTATAAAGATGCTTGCGTTCTATGATAGCCTTCCACAGGTTGGATTCATTCTCTTTGCACCAGTTATAGGAAGTTTCCGTGTAGCCCATGAGTACTTCTGGCTTCAGTTCAGGAAATGCTTGATGGATCAGATATTTTATTTTGCCTTCATAGATCATCCGGTCGAGCAGTACATTTTCTTTTCCTTCAAACGGATACTCGGACATCAGCCAACCGGCAAGGTAATCGGGGACGATATGCTCAGGCGTCATTAACCGGCGCTGGAAATCATAGAAGAAGTCCTGGTATAACGGATATTCCTCGCCTAAATATTTATCTATCGAGATGGACAACAGGCTGTCGCCGACCAGTACATTTTGATTGAAGCCGGAAACGTGCATATAGATGGCCGGAATCTGCATCGAAGGAAAACAGGTCTTCAACCATGTGAAACCGTTACCGAGAGCTTGCTCGATCTGGGAAACATTGTCATATTGACGGACAGCATCGGTATATAACCCCTTCAAAGTCGGTTCGGAATAGTAGTTGGCCAATTTGTCGAAGAAGCCGGGCATTGCCGGAGACTTCATGTTTAGGATACCTTTTCCCAATATGTCGAGCATTTGCGGGTATTCGCGAACAAGCCTGGCTTGCATGGAGGAGTCGTTCGTTTCGACCAGCTTTAAAAGCTCCTTGTCGAAACGATTGATCTTGACTGGAGCGGCCGAAGTGACAGCTGCCGGGATATGGGAATTCTGTCCGTTACAACTGAAAAGGTAAAATGACAGAGAGAATATCAGCAATAATTTCGCTTTCATAGGAATATCATTAATAAATTATACGCACCATCATACCGGTTCATTTTTATAAAAACGAATGTCTCCCGGTTATATTGTGCAATCCATTCTTATTATTATCTTTGCATCCCTTTTTATCAGACAATATGCAATTTACGAACAAACAAATTCTGCAAATAACATTCCCCGTTTTGATGAGTCTATTGATGGAACACATGATCGGGTTGACCGATACGGCCTATTTGGGGCGGGTAGGAGAAGTCGAGTTGGGAGCGTCGGCATTGGCGGGAGTCTATTACCTTGTGATTTATATGCTTGGCTTCGGTTTCAGTATAGGCGCGCAGGTATTGATAGCTCGGCGAAACGGCGCACAAGAATATAAACGGATTGGGCCGGTCTTCCTGCAGGGGACGTTTTTCCTGTTGCTGCTTGCCTCGTTGCTGTTTACGGCTTCACATCTGTATTCGCCTTTCTTTCTGCGCAAACTGATCGGTTCCGATGATGTCTACCAGGCTACGATGAAGTATGTGGACTGGCGTGTCTATGGCTTTTTCTTCTCCTTTGTCGCCGTTATGTTCAGGGCTTTTTATGTCGGTATTACAAAGACAAAGATCTTGACGATAAATTCGGTCGTGATGGTGTTAGCCAATGTAATGCTGAACTATGTCCTGATATTCGGGAAGTTCGGATTTCCGGCGTTGGGGATTGCCGGAGCGGCGATCGCTTCATTGATCTCGGAAGCTGTTTCGGTGCTGTTCTTCATTCTTTATACGTGGAAGAAAGTCAATTATAAGAAATACGGGTTGTTTGAGTATTCGGGTATAGATTTCCGGATGTTGAGGCAGATATTGGGTGTTTCTATCTGGATTATGATTCAGCACGGGATTGCTTTTTTAGGCTGGTTCGTGTTCTTTGTCGTGATGGAGCATCAGGGAGAGCGGCCGTTGGCGATTACGAATGTGGTGCGAAGCATTTCTTCGTTTCTGTTTATGTTTGTCAATGCCTTTGCTTCGACCTCCAGTTCGCTGGTCAGCAATCTGATTGGTGCTGGAAAGCCGGAACAGGTGATGGGATTGTGCGGGCGTATGATACGGATTTGCTATTACTTCGTTTTGCCGCTCGGTATTCTGATTGCCCTATTCCCGGAACTGGTATTGCGCATTTACACGGATAATCTGGATCTGATTGCCGGTTCTGTATCATCCCTTTGGGTGATGCTTTCCTCTTATCTAATTGTGGTTCCGGCCTTTATCTTCTTTTTCAGTGTGTCGGGAACGGGAAATACGCAGACGGCATTGCTGATTGATATGGCAAGTATCTTTGTCTATGTTCTCTATGCACTGTGGGTCGGTATCCGGATGCATGCGGATGTGGCGGTCTGCTGGACAACGGAGCATGTCTACGATTTGATGATCCTGTCCGCTTTCTTCTATCTCTGGAAAGGAAACTGGCAGAATAAAAAACTGTGACAACTTATCTGGAATTACCGTTTTATCAATACGGTAAGCCGTAGGGAAAGATCGAAAAAGACCATCTTTGCGTTCACATTTTGCGTCACATGCCGTTCCGCTTTTGCCAACTCGTCCATGATGTCGATCACATTCCGTTCATTGATGAAAGGAGCGAACTTCACGGCAAATCCAGCTTCGTCCGTATTCATATAATTGAGTTCCGGCGACTGGAACCGGTACATGAAGTTCTCGCGTATCAGATGCTGGCAATAAGAAAGAAAGTTCTTCTGCCGTTCACGCCCGATACTTGCCAACACGTCTGCCATGTCTTTCATGCCTCTGACATTACGCGCCCAGGAGTTGCGCATCATGCCTTTGAATTGTTCCAGGTAGAACTTGTTCTCTTCCCCCAGGCTGATTGCCTCGACCGCTTTCAGGTAACTGCCGTTTGCCAGATGGGCGACATGCTTGGCATCTTCGGGAGTCAGGTTGAACCGGGAAATCATGGAGGCGGCGATATCTTCCGGATGAATGCCACGTACGTTGATACGTTGCGCACGGGACAGGATGGTTCCTAAAACCAGGTCGGGAAGTTCCGATACCATCAGGATCACCGTGTTCCGGGGAGGTTCCTCAATGATCTTCAGGAGTTTGTTGGCACAGGTCGGGTGGAGTTTTTCCGGTAGCCATACCAACAGGATGCGGTAAGTCGCTTCGTATATCTTAAGGCTCAGTTTCCGGATAATCTCGTCGCTCTCTTTCGAGTAGATCAGAGCTTGTGAGTTGCCGGCATCGATATAATCCAGCCAGCCGTCTATATCGAAATAGGGACGGTCTTTCAGGAAACCTCTCCATTCGGTGAGGTAATCGTCGCAGACATCTTTTTTCTTATCCTTCTTGGAAACGATCGGGAACACGAAATGAAGGTCCGGGTGGGCCAACTCGTTATACTTCAGGCATGACGGACAATGCCCGCATGAATCCGTTTCCGTCCGGTTCGTACAGTTCAGATAACGTGCGTAAGCCAGTGTGAGAGGAAAGGCGCCTGCACCCCCCTGTTCCGTGAATAGCTGGGCATGCGGGACGACACCTGTCTGTGCCGAATGTATAAGCCGTTTTTTTATTTCTTCCTGACCGATAATATCCTTGAAGTACATGTTGCTTCTTATTGAGTTGATAGAGCAAAGGTACGAATAATCGAGGAAATAAGAAACCTCATCTTAATGTGCGATCTGTATTTTCTCTTTAATGCATTTACCAATAAAAAGCACAAGCAAAAAAGGATATAAGGCCAAATCCATTGCGATAAACAGTATGTATTTCATCTTTGTAAAATTTATTATTTCGTCGATAAGACTAAGATGCTTGGAAAAACCCCTATCCGATAACAAACTTTTTTCATTTTGTTGTATTGCTTACTTCTATTGCCTGATCGATAAAAACTGAGACGGTGATTTGTGTTTTTTTTGCGGTTGACAAAATGTAATATTTTTTCTTATGATTATTCTTGTGAAGATAGTTTTGAATATGTTTTAATTGTTTTGTTTCGGTATTTGATTTCAAAATGATAGTATTATCTTTGCATTGTAAAAAAAGAAAATTACATAAATACGGATTGTATTATGAATGTATGCAAAGATGACGCTTCTATTCTGATTATATATACGGGAGGTACTATCGGAATGATAGAAAATCCTGAGACGGGCTCTTTGGAGGCCTTTAATTTTGAACATTTGGAGGAGCATGTCCCCGAACTGAAAAATCTCGGATATAAAATATCGTCTATTCAATTTGATCCACCGATGGATTCATCGGAGATGGGACCGGATTCATGGATGAAAATCGTGCATGTCATTGCGGAACATTATCATGATTACGATGGCTTTGTCGTTCTGCATGGGACCGATACGATGGCCTTTACCGCTTCCGCTTTGAGCTTTATGCTGGAAAATCTAAGTAAGCCGGTGGTTCTGACCGGTTCACAGCTTCCGATCGGTATGCTTCGTACGGATGGAAAGGAAAACCTGATTACGGCGATAGAGATTGCCGCCGCCCGTGAAAACGATATGCCGCTGGTTCCTGAAGTCTGTATTTTCTTTGAGAACGACCTGTTGCGCGGGAATCGTACCAGCAAGACGAATGCGGATAATTTCAATGCGTTCCGTTCCTATAATTATCCTCCGCTGGCGCATGCCGGTATTTCTATTAAATATGATATTCCCCAGATCTACCACCCGGTATCCAGAAAACCGCTGAAACCTCATTACTTGTTGGACCGGAATATTGCAATCTTGAAAATATTTCCTGGAATTTCTCCGCAGGTTGTGGAAAGCATCTTGAATATTCCCGGCTTGAAAGGCGTCGTGATGGAAACATTCGGTAGCGGGAATGCGCCCGGATATGACTGGTTGCTGGAGATGTTGAAGGATGCGGTCGAACGGGGGATCGTCATTGTCAATGTCACCCAATGCCTTGCCGGGAGCGTGGAAATGCACCGCTATGAAACCGGTCGCAAATTGTTGCAGGCCGGCGTGGTGAGCGGTTACGACAGCACGACCGAATGTGCGGTTGCCAAGCTGATGTTCCTGTTCGGGCATGGTATGACGCCGGACGAAGTAAAGGAACATCTGAATTGTTCGCTGATCGGGGAGATTACGATTGCTTGAAAATATAGTTCCTTCGGCATGAAAACATCGTTTCATAGGCATGGAAATATAGTTTCGTGCTCATGAAACGATGTTTTCGTGCTTTCAATACACCTCTTTTGCCACCTTATAGACGCTATCCGATGCCATCATCGTATAGAAATGTAGGCTCGGAACGCCGTGTGCAATCAAGTCTTTGCATTGCTGGATGCACCATTCGACACCGACGGCTTTCGCTTCATCATCCGTTTTGCATTTACGAAGTTCTGTTGCAAACGGTTCGGGAATGTCCGAACGGAATATCTTAGGCAGCACGGTGAGCTGGTTCTTGAATACGATCGGCTTGATACCCGGAATGATGGGGACCGTAATGCCTTCCGCCCGGCATCGGTCTACGAATGCGTAATATTTTTCATTGTCGAAAAACATCTGTGTCACCAAGTAGTCCGCCCCGTTCTTTACTTTCTCTTTCAGATAGAAAATATCCGATTCCATATTGGGGGCTTCTTCATGCTTTTCCGGATAGCAAGCCATTCCGTAAGAGAACGGTGTTTCATTGGCTTCGAAAACAGATCCGTCGATGGCGATCCCTTTGTTGAAGTCGTTCACTTGCTGCTGGAGGTCGGTTGCATGTTCGTGGTATATGTCCGTTTTTTGTCCGGCTTCTAGTGTTTTTACATCTCCACGGAGCAACAACAGGTCATAAACACCTAAAAAGTTCAGGTCGATCAATGCATATTCCGTTTCATCTTTTGTAAATCCCTTGCATATAATATGAGGAACAGCCGTTATGCCATATTTATTCTGGATAGCCGAAGCGATGGCGACCGATCCGGGACGTTTGCGGATGTTGACTTTCTGAAAGCTACCATCTGGCAAAGTCTTGTAGATATATTCGCTGTGATGGGATGTTATATTAATGTATTTAGGATCGAACTCGATCAGTTTGTCTATGACATTATATACTTTCTGTATGCTGTTTCCTTTCAACGGAGGAAGTATTTCAAATGAGAAAGCAGTACTCTTGCTGCTATTGATCAGATCGATTACTTTCATGTTATTTATTTATTTGGGTGGACAAATGTACATAAAAAACAGTTATGTTTGTCTGCCCAATATGTTGATTGTTTATGTTGTTTGAATTTTCCACGTGTCGATATTCCGTGTTTCGTTGCTGAGTTTCCATCATGTCTTTTTGTTGCTTCTTCACAAAGATACGATATAATCTGCAATTTGCATCTATCGTTCTTGTTATTTTTGCCGTTTTTGAAGGGGTAAATGAGTGTTAAAATAGACAATATCTCTCTTTAAAATGCGATTTTGGGTTAAAATCTTGATTGATAGTGAGGTGTAGGAATCTTATATCTGTTAAAAAATATTACCCTTGTGTGTAATTTGAATTAAATGGGATATAAAATCGAATTAGATGCAGCAGTAGTTTCGATTTGGACCAATGAGATTTGAGGCAAGGTGTACAATAAGAGTGTAGCCGAATTTGCCTGTACGCATTGCGACAATTTGCGGGATTATTTTCCTGCGAGGATTAAATGAGTAACGGTTGCCGTTTTTCATTTTTTATTAATACCTTTGCCTGTCAATAATCTAATTACGATAAGATATGGAAAATATTAATTGGTCTGATCTGTCATTCGGTTATATGAAGACAGACTATAATGTACGGTGTTACTATCGGGATGGTAAATGGGGCGAGCTCGAAGTTAGTTCTTCCGAGATCATCAATATTCATATGGCTGCCACATGTTTGCATTATGGACAGGAGTCGTTTGAAGGATTGAAGGCGTTCAAAGGGAGAGACGGCAAGATCCGTGTGTTCCGTATGGATGAGAACGGCAAACGCATGCAATCTTCCAGCCGCGGTATCAAAATGGCCGAGTTGCCCGTTGAGAAGTTCGAGGAAGCTATCCGTAAGGTCGTAAAACTGAACGAACGTTTTGTCCCCCCTTATGAAAGCGGGGCTGCTTTATATATCCGTCCGTTGATGATCGGTTTGGGTGCCCAGGTGGGTGTGAAGCCGGCTCTCGAATATATGTTCATGGTGTTTGTGACGCCGGTGGGACCGTATTTTAAGGGTGGTTTCAAACCCTCCAAAGTATGTATCATGCGCGATTACGATCGTGCTGCCCCTCAGGGAACCGGTACGATCAAAGTCGGTGGTAATTACGCCGCCAGTCTCGTTGCGGGCGAAAAGGCTCATGAGCTGGGCTACGCCGCTGTTTTATATCTGGACCCGAAAGAAAAGAAATATTTGGACGAATGCGGCCCAGCCAACTTCTTCGGAATTCGTGGCAACAGCTACATCACTCCGCAGTCTCACTCTATCCTGCCTTCTATCACGAACAAGAGTTTGCAGCAGTTGGCAACCGATATGGGCCTGACGGTGGAACGCCGTCCGGTTCCGGTAGAAGAAATCGCTGCGTTCGATGAAGCTGCCGAATGTGGAACTGCTGCGGTTATTGCTCCGATTTCACAGATCGATGATTTGGATGTCAATAAGTCTTATGTGATTGCAAAAGACGGCAAACCGGGTCCTGTTTGTGAAAAACTATACAATAAACTGCGTGCTATCCAGTATGGCGATGAACCTGATACCTATGGGTGGATAACGATAATTGAATAATTAACAATAAAAAATGGATAATTGATAATTTGGAATAGATGTTTTTTATCAAAATTGCAAACTCTGCATTGCAATTCGGAAAAAATATCTATATTTGCCTCGTTTAACGGGATGGATAAATTGTCAATTGTCCATTGTTAATTGTCAATTGAAAAAGTGGAAGCATTCTTTAAAACACATAAATATCTGGTAGAACACTTGTATTCGCCGGTTCGCAGAGGGCTGATGGACGAGATCGACTGGAATGATCGGTTGATCGGTATTAAGGGGTCTCGCGGAGTGGGAAAGACGACTTTTCTGCTGGATTATGCCCGCGAGCATTTTGGCGCGGATAATAAAGAGTGTCTTTACATAAATCTGAATCATTTTTATTTTACGGAACGTACGTTGGTCGATTTTGCTTCTGAGTTCAGGGCAAAAGGGGGAAAAGTGCTGCTGATCGACCAAGTGTTCAAATATTCGGGATGGTCGAAAGAACTCCGCTATTGTTACGATAACTTCACTGATTTGAAGATCATTTTTTCCGGTTCTTCCGTCATGCGGTTGAAAGATGAAAATCCCGATCTGTCAGGTAAGGTGGTTTCGTATAACCTGCGAGGTTTCTCATTCCGGGAATTTTTTAATCTGATGTCCGGGAACAGTTTTCCAGCTTATACGTTTGGAGAAATATTGGTGGACCATCAGGAGATTGCGAAAGGCATCTGCTCGGTGGGAAAACCGATGGCATACTTTCAGGACTATCTGCATCATGGTTTCTACCCGTTCTTCTTGGAGAAGCGCAATTTCTCGGAGAATTTGCTAAAGACCATGAATATGATGCTGGAGGTAGATGTGTTATACATAAAACAAATCGAACAAAGCTATCTGCCGAAACTGCGTAAGCTGCTTTACCTGTTGGCGACAAGCGCTCCTTGTACGCCCAATGTGAGTCAGTTGAGCAAAGACATAGAGACTTCGCGGGCCACCGTGATGAACTATATCAAATATTTGGCCGATGCCCGTTTGATGAACATACTTTATCCGGTGGGAGAGTCCTTCCCCAAGAAACCCTCTAAAGTGTATATGTATAACTCCAATTTGATGTATCCCATCCGGCCGATGGAAGTGAATATGCAGTCTGTCCGCGAATCATTCTTTTATAACCAGCTTTTGAAGGATAATAAATTGAATGAGGGCGGGAAGAATGCACATTTCTTAGTCAATGGGATGCATAATTTCAGGATTGAAGAAAACATGAAGGTGAAGAATAATCCTGATCTGTATTATGCAATCGATAAGGTCGAAGTAGGAGAGGGCAACATGATCCCGCTTTGGCTTTTCGGCTTTTTATATTGAAATTTTTTTAAATACTAATAGTAAGAGTCTATGACAAAACAGAAGAAATTTTTAACCTGTGATGGTAACCAGGCTGCTGCACATATCTCCTATATGTTCAGTGAAGTTGCTGCGATTTACCCCATCACTCCGTCATCTACGATGGCAGAATATGTAGATGAATGGGCTGCTGCCGGACGTAAGAATATTTTCGGCGAAACTGTAATGGTGCAGGAAATGCAATCTGAAGGTGGTGCTGCCGGTGCAGTTCACGGTTCGTTGCAGGCTGGTGCACTGACTACGACTTATACGGCTTCTCAGGGTTTGTTGCTGATGATCCCGAACATGTACAAGATCGCAGGTGAATTGCTGCCTTGCGTATTCCATGTATCTGCTCGTACATTGGCTTCTCACGCACTGTGTATCTTCGGTGACCATCAAGACGTAATGTCTGCCCGTCAGACAGGCTTCGCCATGTTGGCCGAAGGTTCTGTACAGGAAGTGATGGATTTGGCAGGTGTTGCCCACTTGGCTACAATCAAATCCCGTGTTCCGTTCGTGAACTTCTTCGACGGTTTCCGTACATCTCACGAAATCCAGAAGATCGAAGCATTGGAAAATGAAGATTTGGCTCCGCTGATCGACCAGAAGGCGTTGGCTGAATTCCGCGCACGTGCCTTGAATCCGAAAACTCCGGTTGCACGCGGTATGGCTGAAAACCCTGACCACTTCTTCCAGCATAGAGAATCGAGCAACTCTTACTATGATGCAGTTCCTGCTATCGTAGAAGAATATATGAATGAAATCTCCAAGATCACAGGACGTAAATACGGTTTGTTCGATTACTACGGAGCTGAAGATGCAGAACGCGTAATCATTGCAATGGGTTCTGTTACGGAAGCTGCACGCGAAGCTATCGACTACCTGACAGCTAAGGGTGAAAAAGTAGGTTTGGTTTCCGTTCACTTGTATCGTCCGTTCTCGGCTAAACACTTCTTGGCAGCTGTTCCTAAGACTGCTAAGCGTATTGCTGTTTTGGACCGTACAAAAGAACCGGGTGCAGTAGGCGAACCTCTGTATCTGGATGTAAAAGACTGTTTCTATGGCCAGGAAGATGCTCCGGTTATCGTAGGCGGCCGTTATGGTTTGGGGTCTAAGGATACGACTCCTGCCCAGATCCTTTCCGTATATGAAAACCTGGCACTGCCGATGCCGAAGAACCAGTTCACGATCGGTATCGTAGATGACGTAACATTCACTTCCCTGCCTCAGAAAGAAGAGATCGCATTGGGTGGCGAAGGCATGTTCGAAGCTAAGTTCTACGGTTTGGGTGCAGACGGTACTGTCGGTGCCAACAAGAATTCAGTCAAGATCATCGGTGACAATACAAATAAATATTGCCAGGCTTATTTCTCTTACGACTCTAAGAAATCCGGCGGTTTCACTTGTTCTCACCTGCGTTTCGGTGATCATCCGATCCGCTCTACCTATTTGGTAAACACACCGAATTTTGTGGCTTGCCACGTTCAGGCTTACCTGCGTATGTACGATGTGACTCGCGGTTTGCGTGAGAACGGTACATTCTTGCTGAACACGGTATGGAATGGCGAAGAATTGGCAAAACACCTGCCTAACCGTGTAAAACGTTATTTCGCTCAGAAAAATATTACGGTTTATTATATCAATGCTACACAGATCGCATTGGAAATCGGTTTGGGTAACCGCACCAATACAATCCTGCAGTCTGCATTCTTCCGTATCACAGGTGTAATTCCTGTTGATCTGGCTATCGAACAGATGAAGAAGTTCATCGTGAAGTCTTATGGCAAGAAGGGTGAAGATGTTGTAAACAAAAACTATGCTGCTGTTGATCGTGGTGGCGAATACAACCAGTTGACTGTTGATCCTGCATGGGCTAACCTGCCGGATGATGAAGAGGTTGTAAACAACGATCCTGCATTTATCAACGAAGTGGTTCGTCCTATTAATGCACAGGATGGCGACCTACTGAAGGTTTCTGCTTTCAAGGGCATCGAAGACGGTACATGGCATCAGGGTACTGCAAAATATGAAAAACGTGGTGTAGCTGCATTTGTTCCGGTTTGGAATGAGGCAAACTGTATCCAGTGTAACCAGTGTGCTTACGTTTGTCCTCACGCTTCTATCCGTCCGTTCGTTTTGAATGACGAAGAACAGAAGGGTGCAAACTTCCCGATGTTGGATGTGAAAGCTCCGGCTACAATGAAGGGGATGAAGTTCCGTATGCAGGTAGATGTTATGGACTGCTTGGGTTGCGGAAACTGTGCCGATATCTGTCCGGGATTCAAGGGCAACAAGGCGTTGTCTATGGCTCCGCTGGAAGGTCAGTTGGCTGAAGCTGATAACTGGGCATACTGTGTGGCTAATGTAAGTTCTAAGCAGAGTTTGGTAGACATCAAGTCTAATGTGAAGAATTCTCAGTTCGCAACTCCGTTGTTCGAGTTCTCAGGCGCTTGCTCCGGTTGTGGTGAAACTCCGTACGTAAAACTGATTTCCCAGTTGTTCGGTGATCGTGAAATGGTTGCTAACGCTACGGGATGTTCTTCTATCTATTCGGGTTCTGTTCCATCTACTCCGTATACGACAAACGAAAAGGGTGAAGGTCCTGCATGGGCTAACTCTCTGTTCGAAGACTTCTGTGAATTCGGTTTGGGTATGGAATTGGCTAACGAAAAGATGCGTGCACGTATCCAGAATGCAATGGAAGCTGCCATTGCTTATGAAGGCACTCCGGCCGAATATAAGGAAGCATTCACTGCATGGATCGAAAATCAGAACGATGCCGATAAGACGAAAGAACTGGCAGCTCTGATCATTCCGATGGTTGAAGCAGCTAAGGATAAATGTCCGAATTGCGCTACTATCGCCGAATTGAGCCACTTCTTGGTAAAACGTTCACAGTGGATTATCGGTGGTGACGGTGCTTCTTACGATATCGGTTATGGTGGTTTGGACCACGTGATTGCTTCCGGTAAGAATGTGAATATCCTGGTTCTGGATACTGAAGTTTATTCAAATACAGGCGGTCAGTCTTCAAAGGCTACTCCGGTCGGTGCAATCGCCAAGTTTGCTGCAGCCGGTAAGAGAGTCCGCAAGAAAGACTTGGGTTTGATGGCTACTACTTACGGTTACGTTTATGTCGCTCAGATCGCTATGGGTGCTGATCAGGCTCAGACTTTGAAGGCTATCCGCGAAGCTGAAGCTTATGACGGTCCTTCTTTGATTATCGCTTATGCTCCTTGTATCAACCACGGTTTGAAGAAGGGTATGGGCAAATCTCAGGCTGAAGAAAAAGAAGCTGTTGCATGTGGTTACTGGCACTTGTGGCGCTACAATCCTGCTCTGGAAGCTGAAGGCAAGAACCCGTTCACATTGGATTCCAAAGAACCGGATTGGAGTAAATTCCAAGACTTCCTGAAAGGTGAAGTTCGTTTCGCATCTGTTGCAAAACAGTATCCAGCTGAAGCTGCTGAATTGTTTGCTGCCGCAGAAGAAAACGCTAAGTGGCGTCTGCGTAGCTACAAACGTATGGCTGCTGAAAACTGGAGTGTAGAAGAATAATTTGATTATGATCATCTAAGGGTGGAAATCCTTTTTTCACCCGAATAAAATAGAAAGCGGAGTCTCACCATGAGATTCCGCTTTTTTTATTATTCCAATAAAGACCGGTAAAAGGCTTTTGTAATATGAAATTCATGTCCTTCTGGTTCTTCGGCAGAACAAAATGGAATATTTCTGTGTTTAATTAACATATATAGTAAAGATAAAAATATGAATGTAACATATGAAGATGTCCGCAATTCCGAAGAGATCCGGACTTATATCAAACAAGCGGACGAGTCGTTGAAAGCAATCGGCTACACGGAGCATAGCTTTGCCCATTGCACGAAGGTTGCGAAAGTAGCAGGGGATTTATTGGAGAAGTTAGGATATGATGCGCATGAGGTGGAACTGGCTCGTATCGCCGGTTTCATGCACGATATAGGCAATGTGGTGAACCGCATCGACCACGCCCAAAGTGGGGCTATGATGGCTTTTCGTATTTTGGATAAGATGGGAATGCCGCCTGAAGATGTGGCGACCGTTATTACAGCTATCGGAAACCATGACGAACAGACGGCTGCTGCTGTAAATGCCGTTGCAGCTGCTCTGATAATCGCTGATAAGACGGATGTGCGTCGCAGCCGTGTCCGTAACCGTTCCACGATTAATTTCGATATCCATGATCGGGTAAATTATGCAGCCGAAAAATCGGATGTTATATTGGAGCCGGATTCGAAAACGATCACTCTCGATTTAAAGATCAATACTGAAATTTGTGCCGTGATGGACTATTTCGAGATTTTTACCGGACGGATGCTACTTTGCAGGAAAGCAGCTGAATTTCTTGGCCTGCAGTTCAAGCTGGATATAAATGATGTCTATTTATTGTAATATCATTTGTTTCATATATTTTGGAAAAAGTTTATCTTTATCGCGTTTTAACGAAATAAAGGTCTAACTAATCTAATGAATATGAAACATTTTTTATGCCTTCTTTTTTGCTTATCTTTCCTTCTTTTCCCTGTTTATGCACAGGAATCGTATGAAACGTATAGTGGAGATACATTCAAAACCGGTGATGTGCTTACTCTCGGAGATTTCTATCTGAGTTCGACTAAGTATAGCCATTTGAAATACGCGTATACGGATACCTATGGAAAGGTTCGGTATGAGGCGTTCAATGGAAAGGATTTGCCTTTCTCCAAGGTAACAATCCGTGAGATTATCCGGCCGGAAGATAAGAATATGTTCCTGAACGAAGCTGTCGTGTTTGCCTTGGAAAGTGAGAAAGCTCCCGATAAGAAACTGTTCGTGGAGATTGATCGTGCGATCGAACAAGGCGAGATCGTCGTGAATATGCCTGAACCTGTTATAAAATGCGAGGAGATGACGCTCGAACAAATGTTTATTTGCTGTGTTCGTGTCAATAAATTACCGATAGACGACAAGGTGGTCTTGAATTATATCAGTGTCGTCAATAAAGAATTGGGGCAGGAATGCCGGCGCGATCAGTTTAAATTCCGTAAACTGAAAGGCGAATATCAGGCTCGCTTGGAAAAGGGAATGGCCGATTTTGATTTTACAAAAACTTATTTCATAAAAGTGAACAATAACCATAACGGTTATGATTTTGACCATAAAGGCTATCCATTGTCCTATCCGACACGTTCGGGCAGTTCTCCCAAACAATGTATTCCTTTCAACGGTTTCAATTTTATGCCGGTTAATCCGGATCAGGCGTTCTTTATCCCTGTGAGCATGGATGATGCGGAAAAATACGAGAAACGGAGCAGAGGAACCGGTCAGAACGGCTATGTCAGCCCGTTGGTATATACGGTTGTCTATTTGCAGCCCTTAGATAAGTATATGGAACTGCCAAAAGGAAAATACAATGTTCTCAACGTGGAGAACCTATATCGCTCGACACTGATCGGTGTCAAGGTTAAAGGCTTGGAGGTCTATGATAATAAAAATTTCCGGTATAATTTGATTGGATCGGCTTTGTTTGAATGATCCCTTGTAAATCTGTTCCTAAAAGACCATGGCAAAGGTATTTTGACACCCTCATTGTGATTTCATTTCTGGGAATAGAGGGTGGCAAAACTGCCTTGAAAGAGAAAGTTTAGAATACCGGAATCGAATAGACCAGCCCTAACGAAATACGATGCGTGTCGGGATCGACTGCTCCCATATCCAAGGCTGCTTTTTCAAGTTTTACGCCGCGATATGTATAAAGGAGAAAGATGAAAAGATCACTGTTCTTGATCGGGAAAAATTCGAGACTGCTCTGTGCATTCCAGGAACGGCGGTACATGCCTTTGGCAAATGGTCCGTTCGCCTTGTACACTTTTCCGGTTTCATAAGCACCTTTCACATAGAGGTTCCAGCGCGGGTGAATCCGGTAGTCGATATCGGCGATGACCGATAGATACTCGGTATTGCAAGCTGTCTGGGCTGTCTCTGGCAGACGGCTGATAACGCCGTGCTGGTCCAATCCCTGCCGGGTGTACATGATGTCCAGATAAGTCAGCAGAGGTCCTTTCTCGATCGTGTTGCCGCAGGTGAAGTAATAAGAATAACGTTTCTGTGTCTGTTGTCCTACGGAAGCGGCATAACGGAGTTGCAGGATGCGGTCGAAATAGTAGCTGTTCCAGTTTACCGTATACATGAAAGGAACTTTTGCTTCTCGTGTGTTGTCGGGCAATCCGGTCGGGTAGATTTCGTTGTCCTGTCCGCTTCGGTTGTTCACGATCTGGAAGCAAAGTTCGTGGTCAGGATTGATCTGCCAGTTACCTGAAATACCAGCCTGATAGCAGGTCAGTAGGTTGTTGAACTCACTGAACTCACGGACTTTTATCGAATTGACAAAATATTCGTATCCTCCGAAATTGACAAACTGCTTACCGATCGTAAAGCCGAACTTGTCATGTACTTTCAGGTTGACATAAGCCAATTCGAGCGAGGACGAAAGGTTGTCCAGCGAATAAGGGTCCGAATATTTATTAAACGACTGCCGGTAATGATAGGAAAGGTTTTTCCATACATTCCCTTTTATTTCCAATCGGACACGATTCAGCTTGAAGTTCATGCCGTCGAAATCGGAACCGATGAAATTGGCGTTTGCCGAAGTAAAAAGCTGAAAATTCATTTCTGCGCTTTCAATCACCTTTTTCCCTCCTGTAAGTCGTTCGACCAAAGTTGGTTCTTGTCCAGGAACGGTTTCTTTCTCAATCTCTTGTGCAAAGACGGATGGAACGGATATGAATAGTATTGTCAATAAGTAGAGATGTGTTTTCATGTTTGCAAATAAAATGTTTCAGCGTTCAAATATAGTGATTTTATATGACCTTTGGAAATCCGTAATTATTCTTACCTTTGTTGAGGTTTAAAAGGTAATGAGTTTAGGTTATGATTAAAGCAGTATTTTTTGATATTGATGGGACATTGGTCAGCTTTAAAACACATGTAGTCCCGAAATCTACCCTTCATGCGATCGAATTGTTGAAGAAGAAGGGGATAAAAGTATTTATAGCAACTGGTCGTCATCGCCGTTCGATTAACAATCTGGGCGATCTTGAGTTCGATGGATATGTAACTTTGAATGGTGGCTATGTGTTTGCCGGAAAGGACGATGTGATTTATAAGCATAGCATTCCCGATAAGGATATCGAAGCCTTGGTTCGTTACCAGGAAAAAGAAGGCGAATTCCCTTGTGCCTTTGTGCAGGAAGACGAGATTTTTATGAACTATACGGATAAGGCGGTCAATGATGTGTTTCATCTGTTGAACTTCCCGGCTCCTCCAATCCGTCCGATCGAGGATATTTATGGAAAGACGGTCTACCAGTTGATCGCCTTTTTTACGGCAGAGCAGGAGAAACGTATTATGAAGGTCTTGTCGCATTGTGAATCCACGCGGTGGAACCCTCTTTTTACAGATATCGTACCGCTTGGAAGCAGTAAACGGGTCGGGATTGACAAAATGCTGGAACATTACCATATCGGTTTGGACGAATGTATGGCCTTTGGTGATGGTGGTAATGATATTCAGATGCTTAGCCATGTCGGGATTGGGGTTGCTATGGGAAATGCGGCCGAAGACGTGATGAGTGCAGCTGGTTTTGTGACCACCTCTGTCGACGAGAATGGTGTATACAATGCGTTGAAACATTTCAACATTATTTGATTTTGAACTGTTACATATATATAAGATAGTTATGATAGACGAGTTATTGAAATTTAATCGTGAATTTGTAAAGAGTAAAGGATACGAGAGGTTTATCACCAATAAATATCCTGATAAGAAAATTGCGATAGTGTCTTGTATGGATACGCGTCTTACGGAACTGCTGCCGGCAGCTTTGGGAATAAAGAACGGGGATGTCAAGATCATCAAGAATGCTGGGGCGATTATTTCCCATCCTTTCGGAAGTGTGATCCGGAGTCTGTTGGTTGCCATTTATGAATTAGGTGTGAACGAAGTCATGATTGTCGGTCATACCGATTGCGGTGCCAAGCATATGGACAGCGAACAGATGATTGAGGTAATGAAGAAGCGTGGTATCCCTTCGGAGCATATCGATATGATGCGTTACTGCGGCATTGATTTCAAATCGTGGTTGCGTGGGTTCGACACCCCGGAAGGTTCCGTTCGTGAAACAGTGGCTCAAGTACAAAAACATCCGTTGATCCCAAAAGATATAACGGTCCGCGGATTTGTAATCGACTCGACTACAGGTGAATTGGCTACTGTCGTTTAGATAAATCGAGATGAAAAGTATTTAATCAAAACCTAAATATAGTTAAATAGTAGACATTGAATATGTTTTACAGCATAAATTCAAATAAAATACTTATCTTTGCACTGTAAACAAAAAGAAAAAGAAAGTTTAGGTTTAGTTATTATTAATCGTTCTCCAAGCGTGGAGAACTTAAATGAGTAAAATTATGATGATGAGAGAAAACGAAAAAAGTATGCGTACTTTAGCGATGTTGCGTTATCAGGCTGATCGTTATCAGTCAGTAGGAAATGGTTCAATGTGCCAGCGAGTAAATGCTGAGATTCGCAGATTGGTGAGCCAAATGAGCGAAAGCTCTAAAAATTGAGTATTAAACAGTAAATAATTTGTTAGATGTAGTCTCTTCACCGTAGTCTTTTGAAAGACTGGTGAGAGATAAAAGGGGGAGGTATTCGACGCTTATGAGATAGCGGAGTTTGGCCTTTTTTTATTTTAATGAAGTCAGTCCTGCTCTTGTCTACAACCACACTAAAATCATATTTGTGTTCTGTCATTATAGTTCGAATGTATACAAATATCCGTATATTTGCATAATGTAGAAAACTATAATCTGTAAAACACAATATCGAAATGAGAAAAACGGGATTGTTTTTAGCCTCTATTGCACTAAGTGCTACGCTATGGGCCGAGTTGCCTGAAAAGAAAGGGCTGGATGTCATTAACAGGGCAAATGCCGAGGCCTATATCGGTTTTCTGGCAAGCGATGCATTGGAAGGGCGTGAAGCTGGTTTCCGTGGTGGGCGTATTGCCGGTGAATATATTGTATCTAATTTGAAAACGATGGGGATCGAACCTCTGTTCGAATCCTATTACCAACCTTTTGAGGCTTATAACAAGGAACGGCAGAAGAAGGGCCGTTTCCAGGTTCATCCGGATTCGATCGCGAAGTTGAAACAAGGTGTTCATCAGAAGTTGTCGATGAACAACATCTTGGGGAAGATCGAGGGTAAGAACCCGAACGAATATGTGATTATTGGCGCCCATTACGATCATCTCGGCTTTGACCCGATGCTGGACGGTGACCGGGTCTATAACGGGGCCGACGATAATGCTTCGGGTGTTTCAGCTGTCCTGCAGGTCGCTAAGGCGTTTTTAGCGACGGGGGTTCAACCGGAGCGAACCGTTATTTTCGCCTTCTGGGATGGTGAAGAGAAAGGCTTGTTAGGCTCCAAATATTTCGTGCAGACATTCTTGGAGATGGATAAGGTGAAGGGGTATCTGAATTACGACATGATTGGCCGTAATAAAGACGAGTCCAAGCCGATGCATGTCGTTTATTTCTATACGGAAGCGCATCCTGTGTTTGGCGATTGGTTGAAAAACGATATCAAGAAATATGGCTTGAATCTGACTCCTGATTATCGTCCGTGGGATAAGCCGGTAGGGGGGAGCGATAACGCTTCGTTCGCTCTTTTGGATATTCCGGTCATCTGGTACCATACGGATGGTCATCCTGACTATCATATGCCAAGCGACCATGTGGAAAAGATAAACTGGAATAAGATTGTCGACATAACGAAAGCCTCTTTTCTGAATATGTGGAATCTGGCGAATGAGAAAGACTATTGATGTGATCGTTTATATTTCTTATTTCAAAACACCTATGTTTCGAATTCAAAACATAGGTGTTTCGTTTTTAAAACATATATGTTTTGAACTCGATATCTTCTGGCTGTGAAAAGAAGTATTATCCATTTATAGAAAGATAGTTGTTTTGTGGAATAAGGTATACATCTTCTCTCTGTAGGTCAGTGCCTTTTCCTCGATAGCCAATAAGCTGTATGTATTTTTTTAAATCATATTGTATGATTACTGTCTCATTTAATAGACTTATAAGAAGGTAGCACTTACCTCTTTCACTTTCTTTGTAACTGATTAGATAGTTGTTTTGAACTATGTGAATTGTGTAGTCTTAAATCACTTCATATTCTTGGTATTTCAGTATTTATAGGGAGTTGATATATATGAATTGTTTGCTGAAGTTGTGAAGATGGACCTTAAAATCAAAAGCTATTGAAATAATGTGGATTTTTCAAATACAAGAAGGTCCACCCTTCTGTTATGAAGAGCAGACCTTTTGAAAAAAAATTATCAAAATATTTCAATTAATCCCATCCCGGATTTTGTTTTAAATTGGGATTTAATCCGATTTGGTTTGTCGGAATAGAGAACAAATAGTTCTTGGGATCTATAAAGTTTGGAACAGGATTTGTCATTCGTTTTGTATAAACATCAATGGCACCGTCTACGAAACCTAATCCGGATTTAATGGATTCATAATCTTTTGTATTATATCCATTTAAATCATTCTCACTTGTTGCTTTGTCTGGAATGATACCCAATTTCGGTTGGTTCAGGCGAATACCGCAGGCCCAACGCATTAAGTCGTGGTAACGATAACCTTCTGCCATTAGTTCAACACGACGTTCACGGCGGATTTCGCGGATCAAGTTGGCGTTCGGGCCTTTGATTGTTGGATATTCGGCAACCAATTTCGGGTCTTCAATCGGATTTGTTGTCAAATGGTGATTAAAACCAACCCGATCACGCAAAGCGTTGATTGTTTTATCTAATTCGGGATCTTGGCCAAGTTCGGCTCCTGCTTCTGCACGTATCAGAAGAATCTCTGCATAACGGAAGATTGGAGCGTCTAATGTTCCAATATGATGAGATGATGTGTATTCTGACGGATTGTAATATTTGATAACACCATATCCCGTAGATGTACTAACACTTCCACTGGTATATTTACCGATATCCGGACGTTTCCCTTCTAGGTAATAGGTGTATTCACCAGCTTCGGGAGTCGGTACTGTTTGTAGTAAACGCGGATCTCGATTCTTTAGTTCGGCGATTAATGTAGTATGATGAGAGTGGCCTTCGCAGCCGCACATAGAGATTGGTTTTCCTGTTGTTGCACACAAATAATCTTCAACAGCGTCACGACTCAAACCGATAGGAGATTCACCGACTGCAATTTGGCGGCTTAAGTTATTTCCTTTGCCGACAGTCGGATCATATTCCTTCGACAGAATAATTTCAGGATTGGAGTTGTAATCTGCTTGGATAAATAATTCATAATAGGCTTTACCAGGTTTTGAACCTTGGAACAATGAATAGCCATATTCGGATTTCATCAGTTCGCCTGCTGCTTCATAAGCGGCTTTGAGCAATTCGGTATCACCTTCCATATTATGATAACGGCGGAAAGTTCCTTCAAATAAACATATACGTGCCTTTAATGCAAGTGCAGCGTCTTTGCTGATGCGGTAGACACCTGTCGTTTCTTTTTTGGGTAACCATTCAATCGCTTGATCAATGTCTTTTATCATGTTTGCTACAACGGTAATACGGGAATCGCGGCCTTTGTATAGGTCTTCGTCTCCAGGAACCAATACTTTGTCATACCAAGGTACATCGCCAAAGCGTTTTACTTTATTAAAGTAATCTAATGTCTTGAAGAATAAAATTTCACCAGCATAACGATGTTTTACGGCCTCGGTTTCCGGGGATAGTTCGTAATCTTGCATAAAAGCATTACAAGCACGAATATTTTCCCATTTCCAATTGTCATTGTCTGCTGTAGAAATGCTGTGTTGACTGAAAGCTACAGAGTTTGCGTCCCACGGAAGTAGGTCATCAGACTGGAAATCAGTTTCCATCATCCCAAAATTATATTCGTTCGGATTTCCATGTCCGGTGATTAATTTGGGATATAAATCATTACAATATTGCTCTAATGCCTGTGCATTGGCATTTGCAAAGTATTGTTGTGTACTGATAGAGTCTAATGGCTCTTTATCCAGTACATCACAACTTTGGGTTGTGAGGAACAATAAACCACCAAATAATATAATTGACTTTTTCATGTTACTTTGTCTGTTTTTAGAATGTTACGTTGATACCAAATGAATAAGAACGGGTGAACGGGTAAACACTACCGTTGTCGTCAACTTTCAAGTTACCGTTATTGTCACGTCTGCCTACAGCATCCGGATCGAGGTATTTGTACAATCCTGTAGCTTCCCAAAGATTCTGACCGCTTACGAACACTTTTAGCTGACCAATGCCGTATTTATTGATGAGCGCTTTAGGAATAGTGTAGCTTAATGTAACATCTTTCAGACGGATAAAAGCACCGTTTTGCAGATATTTTGTCTGTGTTTGTTTACTTCTATCACTCCAAGTCGGAATAGGATAGTAAGCGTTCGTATTGGTTTCACTCCAAGAGTTATCGATGATGTAATCATTTAAGTTAGCCCACCAAATACCTGTCTTGTATCCCCAAAATACAGGAGAGTCCAACCATACGTCGCGTTTCATTGTACCTTGGAAGAACAGACGTAAGTCAAAACCTTTCCATGAACCACTCAAGTTGAGGTTGAAATTGTAGCGGGGAGTTGTATTACCAATGACTTTTTTGTCGCCCGAATCACCAACACGATTATTTCCACGGTCAATTTTTCCATCACCGTTCAAATCTGCATAACGAATATCTCCTGGTTTCCAAGTTGTGCTGATGAAAGCCTGTTTATTGGCCATTTCTTGGGCTTCAGCTTCATCTTTAATGAAGCCATCTGTTACATATCCCCAAATTTCGCCGATTTTCTTTCCCTGGTAATGAGTTTCATCCAAACTTAATGTCGGATTATCATATTTCGTGATCTCAGAAGTGTTGTCTGAGATGCCGATGCTGATAGAGTAATCCAAAGGACTGCCGGCCACGTCTTTAATCTGATCGTTCCACGTTAAAGATAATTCCATACCTTTGGTTCTCATATCTGCCAAGTTCTCTTTACCACCTGTCGTCCCTAATACAGCCGGGTAAGTTTTGTTTACGACCATTCCTTTTGTATCGCGGATGTAATAGTCAAAAGATCCAGTGAAACGGCCGTTCAGCATAGTCCAGTCTAAACCGATATTGGTTGTGTAAACTTTTTCCCATGTGATGTTTGTACTAGCCAATGTCGGAGCTTTCAAGCCACTAATGATACCGCCGTTCATCAGATAGGCCAAAGATTCGCTTGTCAAGAAACTTAAATATTGGAAATTGCCATCTGTAACTTGATTGCCTAATGAGCCATATGAAGCTCTGACTTTTAGGTTGTCGAAAATATTACGAGCTGGTTCGAAGAAACTTTCTTCAGAGATACGCCAACCTGCTGATACCGAGGGAAAGAATCCCCAACGATCACCAGACATATATTTGGATGAACCGTCATAGCGACCATTTACCTCAAGTAAATATTTTTGCATGTAATCATAATTCAAACGGAAGAACGCACCCTGTACAGCCCAGATTGTTGCTTCTTCACTTGGCATGTTATAAGTACTGGCCAAATCGGTGACAGGGAAATTGTTATCAAATAGATTACTAGTGCTTACGCTTAATTTAGTCGTCTTTTTGCTTTCTTGGTTGTAACCGACCATTACACCTAAATTGTGCTTGTCATTGAATGACTTCTTGTAGTCAGCCCATAAGTTCAATGCTTGATAAGTATCTCCGTAATTAGCTTTTGTTACACCTCCAGGTGTACCAACGGATAGCGGAGATAACGTACTTTCTTCTGGCATTGTCTGATACAGTATCTTGCCGTGCTGGGTTTGATCTTGATAGAATTTGTTTCCGGTATAATCTCCCTTGATTGATAAACCGGCTAACGGTGTCAGATTAAAGGCGGCAGTGTACCAAAAGTCATCCGAGTTGGTTTTGTCTCGCCCAGCTCCATCTAATAAACCAGCAAAGTTATAGTTGAAGTTGCTACCTGCTATACCAGCAAAATTATTACCATCTGGCAGGTAAACAGGAATAGTTGGGAATCCACGATAGATTTCGTAAAAAATGTTTCCTAAATTAAAATTGCTGGTGTAGGGATAATCACTTGTATTGCGGTTATATTTTGTACGGAAAGTTACTTCCAACCATTTTGTAATCTGAGTGGAAAAGTTGAAAGACATATTAATACGTTTGTATTTATCCGTACCATATTGCAAAATACCATCTTGTCCTTTATAACCAATAGAGCCGTAGTAAGTCGTCTTGTCTGAACCACCGCTGATACTTGCATTATGTTGTTGCATGAATGACGGTTTGTACATTACGTCGAACCAATCGGTGTTCCCAGCATAAGCCCATTGTCCGGCAGCAGTTATTGAATTGTCTGTTGTATAAAATGCAGAAGGACCTCTCCCCGCAATGAAATCATCTACAGCCTGAACGTGCTCATCTTTGAAATACTGTCCGCTGCCATTGTTCACGTTTGCCTGATTCATGGCACGAATCCACTTATCGGAAGAAACACCATCCGGTAAGCGAGAGGCCATCGACCAAGAAAAGTTGTTATTGTAGTTGATTTGAACTTTTTGTTCTTTTTTCCCTTTTTTAGTTGTGATCAATACAACGCCAAAAGCGGCACGGGCACCATAAATAGAAGCAGAGGCAGCATCTTTTAATACTGATACGCTTTCGATATCTTGTGGGTTAAGCAAAGACAAGTCTGATGTTTCGACTCCGTCGACTAACAATAGTGCTTGTCCTCCATTCAGTGAAGTTGCACCACGTACATTAAATGTAGTAGCTGCATTTGGATTACCACTGGCGAAATCAATATTCAAGTTTGGAATAGCTCCTTGCAAACCTTGTGCAATGTTTCCGATCGGACGATCTTCCAGAATTTCGCTATCTGCAATCCCTACAGCGCCGGTCAGGTTTACCTTCTTTTGTACGCCATAGCCAACGACTACGACTTCTTCCAGTTTTTGAGTGTCTTCCGCTAATTTGATTTGAAGAGTGGATTGTCCTGTGTATTTGATTTCTTGAGTTGTGTAACCAATGAAAGAGATCTGAATGATGTCTCCATTTTTTACACCTTCCAATGTGAAATTACCATCCATGTCGGTAATGTTTCCATTGGTTGTTCCTTTCACTACGACCGATGCTCCGGCAACAGGCCCTAGATCATCTACCACAGTACCTGTAACTTTTCCGTTCTGCTGGGAAATGTTCATACCTTGCTTGGAGGGCATTGTTTCTGCAAATATACTTGCTGGGAAACAAGTGGCACCTGCCAGCAAGATTAAGCTGATAGGTTTGAAATTTTTCAACATAATTTGTGTCTTATATTTAATTGAAAGAATGCTCTTTTAATTAAAATGATGGCGCTTATTATCGCTTTTCTACATCATATATACAAAATGTTAGAGTTTTTAGCTTTTGCGTATAAAGTTTATCTGTGTTTGTAATTAGTTCTAAAAGAACTCTGCACATTTCATATCGGTGTCAAAGATATGAAAATTTTCCGTTGTACTGTTATTTTTCTAAAAAAAATACGTAGAAGTTTCTTTTTTAACATTTTACTCTTTTGGTATTACACAGGTATTATTCTGTTTATCAGAATAATGTATCCATTGGAAATATGTAACTATATAAAAATAGATAAATAAAAAACATGGTCGTACTTCTGCTAATTTGTTAACAGAAGTAATTTAAAGAGACTTGTGTATTTTAAGTAATTATTGCATAATATATTTTACTTATTTAATTTATTGAAAATCATATTGTTATGAAGTTGTATCAAAATGTATTAAAGCTAAAAATACCATAGTTCTTTTAGAACTAATATCATTTTAAACATTGAAAACACAAAGATGTGTGAGCCTGCTTGTTTCATTGAATAAGAAGTTATTATGAAAATCAGAGTAATTCTTTCAATATCATGGAACACAAATTATGATTCAAAAGAATCAGACCTATTAGCCTAATCCTGTTGCCGGAGCCTCTGTGATTGTTAAAAGGAACCACTAACGGCATCATGACGAATATGGATGATAATCTTCGTTCAGTGGTAGTCCATTGGTTTTGAACGATGGCATGGAAGGTGGTATCAACGCTGTCAACCCGCAGGATATTGAGAATATTTCTGCTTTGAAAGATGCTGCCGTTTCTTCCATTTGCAGGGTTTGTGTTCCTTTGGTGTAATTATTACAAAAAGCGGTAGAACAGGAAAACCAGTTGTAAACAACAATAATAGCTTTCGATGGAATGATTCGGTAAGAACCCAAACCAAATGGATTCATATTCAAAAATACAGCATTCGTTCCGAATGGTCCGGGATGGCCGGGAAAAGAAAAAGGAGCCTGCTAACCCATATATGGATATGTTCTTGGCTGTGGATATATCGTCTTATAGCGAAGTGCTGTATAGTAAAGGTCTCGGCTAGGTACATTGTGTCGGTGTAGGAGCGTGGTTAGGCGATTATGGTGTCGGTGTGACCCGTAGTATGGTCGATGGTTTTTTAATGGCAAACGGTCAGCCGATCGATGTTATACAAGGTTGGATTGACCAGTTGCCCAGCGTAATAAGTCTCTCCTCTCCCCAGTCATTTTTGGCCTCTTCGCTCATAACAGTAGCAGCGATTGTCTTATTATAATCTGTATCGGGATGAGCACGTTCGCGAAAAGCTCTCCAATAGCTCTGTGCTTTGGCATCCAGATTTCCATTCTTTTCATAACATGCTTCCATATAGTTTAATAAGGCATCTGATGCACGATTCGCAATCGTTTCATCACTCAGATAACCATTTCCTGCCGCATCCTTTTTTATTTTTTGTTCCCGAATCGAAAAAAAAGTTTCTTGTATTTCTCCATTTGTCTTTTCTTCTTGTTTCTCTGTCCTTGTGAAACAATTTGTCAATATGTTTTCGGATTACTTTTTCAGCATGATCTGCTTTTACCCGAAAGGTTAAATACAAAACAACTTCTCTTTTTTTGTGTTACATATATCAAAAAAGACGTTGGTTTCAGCCAAGACATGTATCATAATTTAAACAAAAAACATTAGTTATGTTGAAAAGAATTAAGCCTGTCAGCATGGTTTTGCTTGCGAGCACGTTATGTTTCTCCGGGAATATATACTCGGCTTCAAGTGCAGGTAATCCAGACACTGACATTTCCCAACAAAATGCAAAAGTAACGGGAACCGTCGAAGATGCTTTGGGACCGGTTGCCGGCGCGTCTGTTGTTATAAAAGGAACCACCAACGGGACAATGACCGATATGGATGGCAACTTTACGTTGGATGGGGTAAAAAATGGGGATATTATCCAAATATCCTTTATCGGTTACGCCACACAGGAGATTCCTTATGCAGGACAAGCCTCTTTGTCTGTACATCTTGAAGAGGACACGCAAAAATTGGATGAAGTAGTCGTGACTGCTTTGGGTATGAAGCGTGATAAAAAAGCGTTAGGTTACGCCATGCAGGAATTGAAGGGAGACGAGTTGTTGTCTTCCCGCGAACCAAATTTGGCCAATTCGTTGTCTGGTAAAGTTTCCGGTTTACAGATTGTACGCTCCAGTAACGGGGTGGGAGGTTCTTCGAAGATCGTGCTCCGTGGTAACAGTTCGCTGACCGGTAGCAATCAGCCATTGATCGTGGTGGACGGTACGCCGATGGATAATTTTACAGGCGGTGTGGATGATGTTTGGGGTAATTCCGGAGCCGATATGGGTAACGGCCTTTCTGATATTAACCCTGAAGATATCGAATCGATGACGGTCCTGAAAGGAGCTTCGGCAGCTGCACTTTACGGTTCGAGGGCCGGTAACGGCGTGATCCTGATCACGACCAAATCGGGACGGAAAAACGAAGGGCTGGGGATTACGGTGAATGCTGGTATCACGGCTGAATCCATTTTCTTGAAACCGGATATGCAAAACAGCTTCGGACAAGGATCGGTCGGAGTTTATGACAACCAGTCCCGTTTGAGTTGGGGACCGAAAGCTGAAGGCCAGACTGTGACGGATTGGCTCGGACGCCAAGTGCCTCTCCAGACATATGATAATATCGATGCTTTCTTCCATACAGGAACCTCTTTTAACGAAGGCGTCAGTTTCCAGCAGAATATTAACGGAACTTCTGTCTTCGCATCTATTAACCGTTCGGATGATGCCGGTATCACACCGGAATCGAAACTGAATAAGACGAACGTTACGTTGCGTGCCACCACATTCCTCGATAAGACGGAGAAATGGAAGGTGGATGCCAAAGTGAACTATATAAATATGAATGCCCATAACCGCCCGATCCAAGGCGTGAACCCGTCAAATGCGTTCAACACGATATACGGTCTGCCTCGTTCCTTGAATGTTAAGGAATTTAAGAGCAGCGTGGATGAAGAAGGCAATATGATCTGGTGGGATGCCTCCAAGAACCCGCAGGAAAACCCGTACTGGGTGACCAAATACCGGCAGAACAATGATACCCGTAACCGTCTGTTGGGTAACGTATCGTTGAAGTATGCGCCGACCAACTGGTTCGATATCGAACTGCGTGGGGGTACCGACTATTATACGACGACCAAAAATGAGAAAGTATATGCCGGCGGTAACACCTCGCCCCGCGGCCTGTATAATGAAGGTTCTGAGACATTCTACGAAAATAACTACAGCTTCCTGGCTACCGCACGCAAAGACAACCTGCTGGACCGCTTGGGCGGTTTCGTGACATTCGGAGGTAACCTGATGATGCAGCAGCGAACCAAGATGAACGCTTCGGCTGGTGAATTGCTGGTTCCGGACCTTTTCTCCTTGAACAACGGCATTAATAAACCGACCGTTACCTCCGAGTTGATCCGCCGGAAGATGAATTCCCTTTATGGATCATTGCAACTGAACTGGGACGGCTATCTGTTTTTAGACGTGACAGCCCGTAACGACTGGTCATCTACTATGTCCAAAGACAATCGCTCTTATTTCTATCCTTCGGTCAGTCTTTCTGGTGTGATCTCGGATATGTTACCTAAGATCGGCGGAAACATGCCGGAGTGGTTCACCTTTGCAAAGGTGAGGGCTTCTTATGCGGAAGTCGGTAATGATCTTGATCCCTATCAGTTGTACAATAATTACACGGTAGGAAAAGACGAAAACGGGAATACGACGGCTGCTCCCGGCCAAATCTTGTTTGATTCGAGCGTACGAAGCGAGTTGATCAAATCATGGGAAGCCGGTCTCGACGTGCGTTTCCTGCAGAACCGCTTGGGTTTGGATTTCGCCTGGTATAAGACGAATGCGACCCGCCAGTTGCTGAACCTGCCGCTCGACCCGTTTGCCGGGTATAGTTCCCGCAAGGTGAACGCCGGTAATATCCAGAACGAAGGTCTGGAAATCTCGTTGAACGGTGCCATTTTCCAGAGCCCGGACGTGCAGGGATTCAACTGGAATGCGACAGCCCAGTTCTCCTTGAATCGCAATAAGATCATCGACCTGTATCCGGGCGTGACGCTTTATGACATCAAGACATTGGATGCGATCCAGATCGTGGCGGCACAAGGCAGTTATTATGGTGATATTTACGGACAGACCTTTCTGCGTGTGACGGACAAGGACAGTCCGCATTATGGCAAAGTGATTGTGGGAGACGACGGCCTACCTCTGATCTCTGCTGAAAAGAGCAAGGTGGGTAACCAAAGTCCGGACTGGATGCTGGGTTTGACGAACAGTTTTTCATATAAAGGATTTAACTTGAGTTTCCTGGTCGATTTCCGTATCGGTGGCGACATCTATTCGGCAACAGCTTCCAACCTATTTGTCCGTGGTAATGCAGCCGGAACGGTTGTGAACGGTGAACGTCAGGATTTTGTCGTGCCTAACACGGTTGTCAGGAAAGACGGAGGATATGTGGAAAACAATGTTCCGGTCACTCACCAGAACTATTGGGAGCGGATCGGATCGACCGGTAATTACGGTTTGCCGGAGGTTTTCACATATGACGCAACCAATATTCGTCTACGTAACATCACTTTAGGATATACGTTCAACAGAGCGATGCTGAAAAAGACGCCGTTCCTGCGTTTGAATCTGTCTGCTACCTGCAACAATGTATGGATGATCCATTACAATTTGCCAGGTATTGACCCCGAATCCGTTTCGGCAACCAACACGAATGCGACTGGTTTCGAAAACGGGGCCGCTCCGACGAGCCGTTCGTTCACGTTTAACGTAACGGTCGGGTTTTAAAAAGCTTACAAAACCTTTCCGGAAGACCGGATGGTCGGTTTTTGATAATTTGCAATCATTTTGTAAAGGATATAAAAAGAAACAACATAATATGAACACAAAAAATAAAATATTAGCAGGCCTATTCTCTATGGCGGCATTGTTTTCTTCCTGTAACGATTTTCAGGAGATAAATGAAGATCCGAACCAGGTGGATGAAAGCAAGGTAAAGCCTGAATGGTTCTTGAATGCCTCGATCGTCGGTGACCAGATGAATCCGGAGATCGCCGAACGTATGTTTATCCTGACTTGGAACCGGGCGTCTCGTTTCAATCGGGGAAGCGGTTTCACGATCGGTACGGATAATAATGATTATATCACGCGCTACCTGAGCAACGACTACGCCGTGAAATGGTTGAATCAGGCGACTAAAGCCGTTCAACTGGGCGAGAAGAAAGTGGCTGATGGTGAAGCTGATCTCTATCCGTATTATAAGAATGTGATCCAGATGGCGCGTATCTGGCGGGCTTACCTGAACTCGGAGGTCTCTGACGGGTTCGGGCCGATTCCGGCGTTGGATGCTTTTTCGGGCGTTCCGGGCGAGTACGACAGTGTAGAAGCGATTTATACTTTTATTCTCAAAGAACTAAAGGAGGCGGAAGCCGCGCTCGACCCGTCAATTGATATGTCTCCGATGTCGGCTGAAGACGCTTTCTATGCCGGAAATGTGAATATGTGGAAGAAATATGCCAATTCTCTGCGTATGCGCTTGGCAATGCGTATCGTGAATGCAAACCCGCAGCTGGCTGAAAGAGAGTTTGAAGATGCCGCTTCCAAAGGATATATTTCTTCACTTTCCGAACTTGCCGGTGTACAGGAAAAGGACGGATGGAGCGACCTGACCAGCGTTATGTCCCGTACCTGGAATGCACAGGCGATGTCCGTTACATTCAAGAATCTCGTGGTCGGCTTGGGAAGTAACGAATTTCCACTACCTGATTCATTGAAAGCACATCTGAAGAACCCGCATACTTACATGGGCTTGTATTTGGATAGGCATTTTCCGTTGACGACGAACGATCCGTGTGCCGGATTTTATTTCGACGGCGTTCCACAATATGTCGATCCACGTGCACCGAAGTTATTTAGTGTAGTAGGATGGAACGATGGTGTGGTTTATTCCGATTATATCGGGGCGGCCAGCGAGGTGAAACCGGTCTCCCTGTTCGATCCGGATGATAACACGAAGCCGATGCTGACAATCGATCCTAGATATACTTGGGGGACATGGGTGGCCGGTGAATGGGATGTGAAAGGTAGTTTGGCTACCGAATTGACCGGAAAAAACTATAACTATCCGTCCATGTCGAAGCAATACCGCATGAGTACTCAGAAACGTGTCTATTTCGGTCCTTGGGAAAGTTATTTCTTGCTGGCTGAAGCCGGCGTGCGTGGTTGGGATGTTCCGGGTTCTCCCAAATCGAACTACGAGAACGGAGTGACTGCGAGCTTCGAGTACCACGGCTTGTTGAGTGAAGTCGGTGCTTATCTGTCTTCTACCGAATATAATCGGATCGGGACATCTGTCAGTTTCGACCATACAACGGAGGCAAAGCCTTATATCGTAAACTATGTTGATCCGTACACAAAAGAGAACAAGACGATGACTTATACATATCCGAAAAATTCCATCTATCGTGGCGGTGCATATAATAACGATGCGATGACGAAGATCTTCACACAGAAATATATTGCTCAGGTTCCCTGGTTGCCCGAGGAAGTTTGGAGCGACCATCGCCGTATCGGTTTGCCTTTTTTCGAGAATCAGGCTGTCGAAAAAGACTATAACCCGTTGAACCAGGTTCCCTTGACAGTTGCCACTTCAAAAGAATGCCGTTTGGAGTTTTATCCGAAGCGTTATCGCTATCCGGCCAATATCCAGACGAACAACCTGGAAGGTTATAATAAAGCCCTCGAACTGTTGGGCGGACCGGATGTGGTGGAGACTGCCTTGTGGTGGAATCTGAAGTAGTGATATGAGAAAAGGTTGGTAGGTGTTCGATGAAGAACTTTCCTACCAACCTTTTTATATGAATGAAGCAAACTGTTTATTGCATGCCTTCTGTCGTTACTTCTTTATTGATCTTTTTCACTAATCCTTGAAGTACAGCGCCCGGACCTAGTTCGATGAAATGATCGGCACCGTCGGCAATCATGTTCTGAACGCTCTGTGTCCAACGGACCGGGGCAGTCAGCTGGGCAATCAGGTTAGTCTTGATTGTTTCAGGGCAGGTTTCGCCTTTCGTGCTTACGTTTTGGTAAACAGGGCAAGACGGTTTGTGGATCGGAGTCGCTTCGATAGCGGCAGCCAGTTCTGCACGAGCCGGTTCCATCAGAGGAGAGTGGAATGCACCGCCGACTTTCAACTTCAGTGCGCGTTTTGCACCGGCAGCCAGCATCTTTTCACATGCGGCATCGATACCGGGTACGGAGCCGGAGATGACAAGCTGTCCCGGACAGTTGTAATTTGCACATACGACGACTTCACCTTCGATGCTTGCGCAGATCTCTTCTACTTTTTCGTCCGGCAATGCCAGAACGGCAGCCATTGTCGAGGGTGTGGCTTCGCAGGCTTTCTGCATCGCCATAGCACGTTTGGATACCAGAACAAGTCCGTCTTCGAAAGACAAGGCTCCGGCTGCAACAAGCGCGGAGAATTCTCCTAAAGAGTGTCCGGCTGTCATATCCGGTTTGAACTGGTCACCTAATGTTTTTGCAAGAATGACTGAGTGTAAGAAAATGGCAGGCTGTGTCACTTTTGTCTGGCGCAGATCTTCGTCTGTTCCGGCGAACATCAGATCCGTGATGCGGAAACCGAGGATTTCGTTAGCCTTTTCAAACATCTCTTTTGCAAGAGGATTGTTTTCATAAAGGTCTTTTCCCATTCCGACAAACTGGGCACCCTGACCGGGAAATACATACGCTTTCATTTTTTCTAATCTTTTTCTAATTTCAGTTTTTTAAGATGGCGCAAAGGTAATAAATTTAGAATAATTGGGGTACTATTCATTACAAATTGTATCTTTGCCCCATCGATAACAGGAATATTAACGACTAATTTATACAATATCATGGATCAATTATTATTTCTTGGAAATTTAGGAACTGGCGAGATTATCATCATTGCCATTATTGTTTTGTTACTTTTCGGTGGTAAAAAAATACCTGAACTGATGAAAGGTATCGGTAAAGGTGTGAAAAACTTTAAAGACGGTGTAAAAGGATTAGAAGACGACATTAAGATAGACGATACCGATAAAAAGTAAAAGATGGCAGAATTAGAACAAGAAGAAATGTCCTTCTGGGACCACCTGGAGGCACTTCGTTGGACTCTGTTCCGTTCTTTTTTAGCGCTCTTTATCTTTGCGATAGGCAGTTTCGCCTTTATGCGTGGTAGCGATGGTATATTTGACCGCGTAGTATTGGCACCCTGTTATTCCGATTTTATCTTTTACAGATGGTTGTGCGATTTGAACCAGTGGTTGGTCAATGTCAGTCCGTGGTTTGATGTTCTGCCTGATTTCTGTAATGATAATTTTCATGTGGATGTGTTTAATATCAGATTGGCATCTCAGTTCTTTACTCACATGACCACCTCGTTCTGGTTGGCACTTGTGCTTACTTTCCCTTATCTGATGTGGGAAATCTGGAAGTTCATTAGTCCGGCTTTGTATGAGAATGAGAAGAAAAATGTCAAATGGGTATTTCTTTTGGGAACAATCATGTTCTTTATCGGATGTGCTGTCGGATATTTTATGGTATTCCCGATGACGCTGCGCTTTTTGGCAACTTATCAGTTGAGTGCCAATATAACGGAACAGGTCTCTTTGGATTCGTATATGGATAATTTCCTGATGCTGATCTTTGTGATGGGAATCGTTTTTGAAATGCCGTTGGTTTCGTGGCTGTTGTCGAAGATCGGTTTGTTGAAACGTTCGTTCTTCCACAAATACAGACGGCATGCTATCGTGGGGTTGTTGGTTGCTGCTGCATTTATCACCCCAAGTAGTGACCCGTTCACATTGGGTATCGTATTCTTCCCGCTGTATGGATTGTTCGAATTGAGTGCGTTCTTTGTGAAGAATGACACGAATGGAGATGCAGATGACGAGGATGAAGATAGTACGGAAATCGCACCGGCCTAAAACTACGGACATCGTAAAATAGTTATAGAAGAGACGTACAGTTTTTATTGTACGTCTCTTTTTTTATCTTTGTCAAGACTAAAACATAATGTAAACATGAGGCACATATCCTTATTGGCGGTCTCCTTGCTGGCTCTGGCAGCCTGCACGCCGGAAAAACAACAGGAGGCGGATGATTATACACAATATGTCAATCCTTTTATCGGGACAGACTTTACGGGTAATACCTATCCGGGAGCGCAAGTCCCTTTCGGAATGGTTCAGTTGAGTCCTGACAACGGGCTTCCCGGTTGGGACCGTATTTCCGGTTATTTTTATCCCGACACGACTATCGCCGGTTTCAGCCATACCCATTTGTCAGGGACAGGTGCGGGCGATTTGTACGATATCTCTTTCATGCCGGTGACTCGTCCATATAAGGAGGCACCTGCTCCTTTGGGCGTCTATTCGACTTTTTCGCACAATGACGAGATGGCTTCGGCTGGCTATTACCGTGTGCTGCTGAAAGATTACAATATTAATGTCGAGTTGACCGCGACTGAACGTTGCGGTATTCAGCGTTATACGTTCCCCAAAGCAGAGGCATCCGTATTCTTGAACCTCAAAAAGGCGATGAACTGGGACTTCACGTTGGATTCGTATATAGAAGTGGTCGATTCGATGACGATCCGGGGATATCGTTTTTCGCAAGGCTGGTCTCCTTTGCAGCATGTTTATTTTGAGACTCGTTTCTCGAAACCTTTCATGGCTTGCCATATGGACACAACTTCTATCGTAACGAAAGATCGTGGCAGGATCGGTACGGCCTATATTGCCCGTTTCGATTTCAATACGGAGAAAGATGAGGAAATTTTAGTAACGACAGGTATATCCGGTGTCAGTATGGAAGGAGCAGGCAAGAACCTGCGTGCGGAGGTTTCGAAAGACGATTTCGATTATTATCAAGCGCAGGCTGCCAAAACATGGAACAAGCAGCTTTCTAAAATAGAGGTGAAAAGCTCGGATACTGATGACCTGGTGAAGTTCTATACTGCTTTGTACCATTCCATGATCGCTCCGACAATTTACAGTGATGTGGATGGTTCCTATTACGGCCCGGATCAGCAGATCCATAAAGCGGACGGATGGACGAACTATTCCACTTTCTCGTTGTGGGATACTTATCGCGCTTCTCATCCGCTATTTACCTATACCGAACCAGAACGTGCAAATGATATGATCAAAGGTTTCTTGAAATTCTATGAACAGAACGGGGCTTTGCCATTGTGGAATTTGTATGGCTGGGAAACCAATATGATGATCGGATATCATGCCGTTCCCGTAATTGTGGATGCGTATCTGAAAGGTATCGGCAATTTCGATCCGGAAAAAGCACTTGAGGCTTGTATTGCTACGGCCAACCGTGATGATTACCGGGGAATCGGTGATTACAAGAAGTTAGGGTATGTCCCGGCCTACGGCGATCCCAAGAAATGGGAGAACTGGTCGTTATCCAAGACATTGGAATATGCTTATGATGATTATTGTATTGCAACAATGGCAAAGAAGATGGGCAAGAAAGAGATCGCCGATGAATTCTACAAACGTGCTCAGAACTACCGGAATGTTTATAATCCGGCCACTTCTTTCATGCAGCCGCGTGACGAGAAAGGGAACTTCGCTGCAAACTTCAGCCCCGACGACTATACCGAAGATATCTGTGAAAGTAATGGCTGGCAATATTTCTGGTCTGTACCTCAGGATCTGGACGGTCTGGTCGGCCTGGTCGGAAGCAAGGAACGTTTCGCTGAGAAACTGGACAGTATGTTCACCTATGTTCCGAAATCGACAGAAGACCTGCCGATCTTCAGTACCGGTATGATCGGGCAATACGCACATGGCAACGAACCGAGCCATCATGTGATTTATTTATATAATAAAGTAGGACAGCCCTGGAAGACGCAGAAGTATGTGGCTGAGGTCCTGCACAACCTATATCAGAATGCTCCGGACGGTATTTGTGGGAATGAAGATTGCGGACAGATGTCGGCTTGGTTCGTATTCAGTTCGATGGGCTTCTATCCGGTTGATCCGATCAGTGGCAAGTATGAGATCGGAACTCCGATATTTCCAGAGGTGAAGATGCATTTGGCAAACGGCAAAACTTTTGTGGTCTTGGCTCCGGCTGTAAGCCGTGAAAATATCTATGTTCAATCTGTGAAGTTGAATGGCCGACCGTATGACAAGAGCTATATTACCCATGAGCAGATTATGAATGGTGACACATTGGAGTTTGAAATGGGTAACCGGCCGGGACCGGTATGGTATAATAATATGTAATTGCCATGACGAAGAATTCATGATGTTCATAAATCTCTATCACTCTATCACGCTTTTGCGTGTGTGCTTTGTTAATTAAAGCGTGAGATGTGTGATAGATGGCGTTTTCATCTATCACACATCTATCACAAAATCAAATAGGCTATTTGTGATAGATAGGTATTTTATTATTAGCAAAGTAGTATGATTTTCGGCTGAACATCCGGATGTATGGGGCCTGAACATCCGGGTCTATGGAACGCTACACCCGGATGTAGAAGGTCGCAAGATGTGGGTGTATGCAAACATTTGTGCTTTTGTTTATTAGTTTGTCTGCTGTCCTGCTTCATTTTATGTCATACCTTTACGACAATAATCTCCCTATAAAAAAGGTTTATATGCTGTTTTAACAAGTTCGGAGACGGATGAAAACGGTAAGATAAGCACGAGGTGGCATAAAAGGAGAACTAAAAAGAAGGTTTCTTTGCAAAAAAGTTATTACTTTGCAACTGATTTAGACTATTAACATTAAAAGACAGCGAACTGATACCATGATTTGGAACGAGACTATCGAATGTATGAACCGCGAGGAAATGCGGAGATTACAGAGTATCCGCTTAAGGCGGGTTGTTGAACACGCTTATCATAATTCTCCTTTCTACCGTAAGAAAATGCAGGAAATGGGGATTACTCCGGAAGATATTCATTCTATTGACGATATAGTGAAGCTCCCGTTTACCGTTAAACAGGACTTGCGGGACAATTATCCTTTCGGGCTGATGGCCGTGCCGATGTCTGAGATTGTCCGGTTGCACGCTTCTTCCGGAACGACGGGAAAGCCTATTGTTGTCGGTTATACCCGGAAAGATCTGTCTATCTGGGCTGAAGTGGTGGCACGATGTCTGACCGCTTATGGTCTGACCAAGAATGATTCGGTGCAGGTTTCATACGGTTATGGCTTGTTTACAGGAGGCTTGGGAGCACATGCCGGAGTCGAGAATATCGGCGGGACGGTAATTCCGATGAGTAGTGGCAATACGCAGAAACAGATTCAGTTGATGCATGATTTTGGCGCTAAGGGGTTGGCTTGCACGCCTTCCTATGCGTTGTATCTGGCAGAAACAATTCACTCATCCGGCATACCGTTGGAAGAATTCAAGTTGCGTGTCGGTGCTTTTGGGGCTGAACCTTGGACGGAAAATATGCGTAAAGAGTTGGAAAGCAAGCTGAATATCAAGGCCTATGATATCTATGGGCTGACAGAGATTTGTGGTCCGGGAGTTGGAGGAGAGTGCGAGTGCCAGAACGGTACGCATTTATGGGAAGACCATTTTTTCCCTGAAATTGTGGATCCGGTTACTTTGGAACCGGTAGAACCTGGACAGCACGGAGAATTGGTTTTCACGACATTGACAAAAGAAGGGATGCCTATGATCCGTTACCGTACGCGCGATCTGACGCATTTGATTTATGATAAATGCGAATGTGGACGTACGGCAGTTCGTATGGGACGTATTCTCGGACGTAGTGACGATATGTTGATTATTCGGGGTGTGAATGTATTTCCGTCGCAGGTGGAATCGGTCATTCTTGAAATGCCGGAATTCGAACCGCATTATCTGATTGTGGTCGACCGTGTAAACAATACGGACACATTCCAAATTCAAGTAGAAGTGCGTCAGGAGTTTTATTCGGACGAAATGAACAAGATGATTGCCTTGAAGAAGAAAATCGCGAACCGTATGCAGAGTGTAATCGGTTTGCAACCCGATATAAGGATTGTCGAGCCGCGCAGCATCGAGCGGAGTATGGGTAAAGCCAAACATGTGATCGATAATCGTAAACTGGAATAGGAAAGAATTCTGATTTATGATTTGTGATTTATGAATTATCGACAGTTCATAAATCATAAATCATAAATAATTAGTTATAAATCAAATTTTATCCCCCATGTTAATTAAACAGTTATCTATCTTTCTGGAAAATAAGAAAGGCCGTTTTACGGAAGTGGCAAAAATATTAGGTGAAGCAGGCGTAAACATGTCCGCTTTCACAGTTGCTGAAAATTCAGACTTCGGTATCTTGCGTTTGATCGTGTCGGATACGGATACTGCCATCAAGGTCTTACGCGATCGCCTGTATGCCGTGAGCGTGGCCGATGTCGTTTGCCTACATTGCCCCAATCAGCCGGGAGCATTGGCTAAAGCGATGGACATCATTACTTCGGCCGGAATATTTATTGAGTATATGTACGCTTTTTCTCAGGGTGAGGCAGCCAATGTGATCATTCGTCCCGACAATGTGGAGAAGTGTGCGGAGGTTCTGAAAGCCAATAAACTGGAGCTGATTGCGGCCAGTGACTTATATAAGTTGTAAATATTAACGTTAAGCGCTTCGTTTATTTGTTGGAAAACTTTAACTTTGCGCGCTAAAAGTATGTGAATGAAAAAGGTTGTATTTTTATTGATGATGATTACGGTTCTGTTATCTTCCTGTGGGGAGTATAACAAGATACTGAAAAGTACAGACTACGAATTGAAATATTCGTATGCAAAGAAATATTTCAATGCAAAACAATATTCGAAGTCTGCCACTTTGCTGGATGAACTGGTGCCTATTTTTAAAGGTACAGCTAATGCTGAAGAATCTTTGTATCTGCTGGCGCAAAGTTATTATGGACAAAAAGACTACCAGACTGCTTCGCAATACTTTAATACCTATTATACGACTTATCCGAAAGGCGAGTTTACCGAGTTGGCCCGTTATTATTCGGGTTATGGATTGTATCTGGATTCACCGGACCCCCGCTTGGATCAGGCGCAAACGTATGAAGCCATTAACCAGTTGCAATTATATTTGGAGTATTATCCGCAAAGCGAACGTGCTAAAGAAGCTCAGAACATTATGTTCGAATTGCAGGAAAAGCTCGCCTATAAGGAACTGTTAGCAGTCCGGTTGTATTTCAACTTGGGTACCTATATGGGAAACAACTATCTTTCATGTGTGATTACCGCGCAAAACGCACTTAAGAACTATCCGTATTCAAAATATAGGGAAGAGTTCATGTTCTATACCATTCGTGCCAAATATGAATTGGCTGTGGTTAGTGTGGAAGAAAAGTTGCAGGGACGTTACCGTGAGGTTGTAGATGAATATTACAATTACATGAACGAGTATCCCGAAGGCAAGTATGTAAAACAGGTTCAGAAGTTCTACGACTATGCCAGCAAGCGAATAACAGATACGTATTAACGAAACAACTAATCAATAAAGTAAGTATGGATTACAGAAAGACTAACGCTCCGTCGAATACAGTTACCCGCGACATGATGAAGCTGTCATCAGACACGGGCAATGTGTATGAAACTGTTGCAATCATTGGTAAACGTGCTAATCAGATTGCTGTTGAGATGAAACAGGATCTGGAAAAGAAACTTCAGGAATTTGCTTCCTATAATGATAATTTGGAAGAAGTTTTTGAAAACAGAGAGCAGATTGAGATTTCACGTTACTATGAAAAACTCCCAAAACCGACTTTGATCGCAGCTAAGGAGTATGAAGATGGTAAGGTGTATTATAAGAACCCTGCAAAAGAAAAGAATAACCTTTAATTAATTGACAATTGATAATTGACGGTTAGGTGAGTATCATCTAATAATTGTCAATTGTTAATTGTCAATTGTTTTATTATGTTACAGAGAATACAAACGGTTTATTTGCTTATTATAGTGGCATTGACGATTGCCATTCTGTTTTTACCGCTTGCCGTGTTGCAGTCGGGTGATCAATTGTTTACATTTGATGCGACCGGCATCAGTACAATGGCTGCTCAGCCGGAACTTATTTATCCCACATGGGGATTGTTTGCTTTGACAATCGTGATCTCTTTGCTGGCTCTTTTGACTATCTTCCTGTTTAAGAAAAGAATCCTTCAGATACGGATTTGCGTATTTAATGCAATTTTGATGTTAGGTTTTTACGGTCTCTTTGCATTCTTTTACTGGGATCTGGGTAATCAAAAGGAGATATTCTCATTAAGTTTGAAGATCGCCTTTTCTTTTCCGTTAATCAGCCTGATTCTGGATTATTTGGCTATACGTAATATTGGGGCAGACGAAGCACTGGTGCGTTCTTTGGATCGCTTGAGATAATCATTTCGGAGTATATAAAAAAAGAGGATATCTCATCACTGGGATATCCTCTTTTTTTGGCCTAAATCTGATAGCCTAAAGACTATATTATCTCTATTAGCATTGATAAATTCTTAATACTTCTAATGCAAAACTAACCATGTAGTAGAGCTTTAGACTTTTAAAAAGGGAAAGGCGGCGTTTTTGTTTTGGGAGGAGCCTACTGCCCATTCTTGGCTTGTCTTTGTTACAAAGTTATTGTAAGCCTTGATTTCTATATTGCCTAAGATTGTTCAATCATAAATCTTAAAATCCCGGAATCATATACGTGATCTTAGCCGAGATTACCTGCGAAGACGATTTGGAAAAATAATCTTCTTTACGGCTGTTGAAGATGTCGCTGAGGGCATAGTAGTAGCGGCCCTCCAGGAGGAAAGAGCCAATTCCTGTACGAAGTTCGATACCCGGACCACCGCATAATCCCCAGTCGAATTTCTTTTCGATTGGCATATCGTGCTGTTCGTTTTCGGTGTTCGGCTTGGCTCCGTTCAGATTCTCGTCTGTCTTTTCACCGAAAGCATATCCTATTTTGGGTCCTAGGTTGACGAATACCCTGAAACGTTTACTGCCAAAATAGATATGTGTCAGGATCGGAAGTTCAAAGTAGTTGATTGTCCGGCTGTATTTATACTGAGGTTGGTCCTCGAACTTTTCATCCCATCCATGTTGGATGAAATTCAGTTCAGCCTGCAATCCTAGATTTTTTTCCGTAATCCACCGGAGCGTGAGACCGCCCGTGTAGCCCATTTTCATTTTCTGCTGCACTTTCGTCTGGGCAAAACTGACTTTGGAAAAGGTCGTACCGAAGGAAGCACCCAAAGACAATTCCCGTTTGAACTTATCCTGCGCCTGAATGTAGTTCAGGGTGACAAGGCTTATAATAACTGTTGCAATAACTTTCCTGATCATCTTACTTCGTTCCGTGTTACATTGAAATCACTCTGATAATGAACAATAAAGATGTTCGTATTAATGAAACCTCCCCAGTTATTTACGCGATGGAAATCGAATCCGGTCTGTACGCCCTGGTAATGAATTTTATCCAAATTATTCTCGAAGTTGGAACCATATTTGTTGATTGCTCCGATGAAAAACATACCGGTGTCGAATCCTAAAATACCATATTTAGGGAATATATTGATCAGGTTTTTACTATACCAGTTTTTATATTTGGTATAGAAGTCTGCCACCTCTTTCGACAGGTTGTCAGCATAGAAGTTACTGTATATATATGTGTTCAGTGCATAGAAATCTTCCAGACAGTCACGCGTATATGTCTGCCATTCAGGATAGCCGAACAAGGTCAGTCCGCATTCGGGTTTTGTTTCCGCCAGCATACGTAACGGAGACTTGATCTTGTTTAGAGCCTCCAATGTGCCTGAAGTCGGTACGATCACGTTCCGTTTGTCTGTTCTGAGGAGCGTGTCGACATCGGCAGTTAGGGTTTCGGCATTATAATTGATTTCGGTAAATGGGATCTGCCGTTGTTTCATCTCGGCTTTGAATGCCTTGATAAATTCGGTTTTATCCTTGCCATCCCTGATGTTCAGTAGGATTATATTGTCTTCGGCAAATAGGTCGCATCCGCCTTGAGCCGCTTTGGCATACAGGTAGGAGTGGGGCGTATTTACCTGGTAAACATATGCGTTTGACAACACATCGTCGTTCTTCGATGTAAAAGGAATCACATATTTGATGTTGTTCTTCTGGGCAAATTCCGCAACCGGGCCGATCTGGTCGTTTTGTACGGCTCCGATGATGAGGTTGGCATTCTTCAAGGCATCCTCTTTCAGGATTTCTTTCAGTTTCTTCGTTCCGTTTCCTGTATCATAAACTGACAGATCGATAGAACAGCCTGTGTTTTTAAGACTGTCCACCGCCAGCAAGAAACCTTCGTAATATTCGATGAAGCGTTGTGTCTCCGTAGATGGGATAGCCTCATTTGTCATAAACGGCAATAACAAGGCTACTTTGACGCTGTTGACGCGCTCGATGCTTTTCGGTTCTGAGAGCAACGCATTGACATCTCTTTCCGAAAGCATGGTAGTTGCTGGTTCGGTCGTCATCTCTTCGGCTTGTACGGGGATCTTAATAGTCATACCGGCCTTAACTCCTTCTTTCAATTTCGGGTTAAGCTTGATCAACTCGTAGCTGGAAATATTGAATTTCCGGCAGATCCGGTACATGGTTTCCTTTTTCTGGACGGTATATTCAATTTCTTTGGTAACGGTCTTGAGCTCCGTCGTCGGTAAATCTTCCACTTGCGTCGCCGGAATGCGGATTGTCTTGCCAATTGTAAAAGTGGAAGTAGACAATCCGGGGTTTGCTTTTACGATGGCGGTAGCGGGAACGGTGTATCGGATGGATAACGAATACAGGGTTTCTTTGGGCTGTATGGTATGGAAAATATAATTTCCATCTTGCTTCTTAGCAGTACCTCCAACTATGTCGCGTTGCGGTATTTTAAGGGTGGCACCTGCTTTGATCCCCTCTTTGCTATCTGGATTCAGCCGGTAAATATCATCGGGCGTAACCCCGTACATGGTAGCGATTGCGTAAACAGTTTGTCCTCTTTCTATTGTATGAAAAAATACATTATTGTCTTGTCCGCTTGTAATAACCACTTGTGATCGGTTGTTTTGTGCATAGATAGATACACCAGCCAGACTCAGAAAGAACGTCAGTACATATATGTTAATCTTATTCATTTGCTGATTTGGATTATTTAGGGGCAAAGATAACAACAAAAAACGAGAGTAATAAAAGATAAGTCGCTAAAGTGCGTTATCTGGCATTTCCGATATCCGTAAAAATTCCCACCTTTCCCTCTTTCAAATAAAACCGTTTGTCATGCTCGGCTAAGAAGCGGATGGTGGTGACGATTTTTTCCTCCGGAAAAGGTAATAAGGGGAGCAAGGTGGTGACAGGAAGCAGTTGCCGGGTGGAAAGCAGTCTGAGTAACAGGTCGCGTATGGCGTTGAAATCCCGGTTGTTCAGGCCGGAATCATTCTTGGAAAGGCAGACGTCGCAACATCCGCAATCTTCCGTATTCTTTTCCCCGAAATAGGAGAGTAGCAGGCGACTCCGGCATATATGTATCCCGTTCATGTATTCCACCACTTTCGAAATGCGTTTTTTCATTCTTTCCCGACGTTCCTCATAAGCGGAAGATGGGATAATAAGGACATTTGTTCGCACACGTGGATGCGTATATGTGATTTGGGGGGCGGTCTGGAAGGATGATTCGTCTATTGCTTCGCAATATTCAATGTAGCCGGACAGTTCTAGCAACTTCAATGCATGATGTATCTGTAGCGGAGGAAGCTGGCAAATGGAATAAAAATCTGTCAGTTCGAAGTTATGAACGATATCTTTTCCTTGCCCTTCCTGAATTCGGAAATAATCGCCCAACGCTTCATATACTTTTCCGATCAGCTTCTTTTCGGGAAACTCATCGTCTATCCGCTTTTTCAGATGAAAACTATCCGTATCTGTACAGAGAGCTACTGCAAAGGCTTTCCGGCTGTCTCGTCCGACGCGGCCTGCCTCCTGGAAATATTCTTCCAATGATTCCGGCATATCCAGATGGACAACCAACCGCACGTCCGGCTTGTCGATCCCCATCCCGAAAGCATTTGTGGCGACCATTACGCGGCATTCGTTGTTTTTCCAACGGTGCTGCCGGATCGCCTTTTCTTCTCGGTTCAGCCCGGCATGAAAGAAATCGGCAGATATTCCGGCTTGTTGCAGGAAGAGAGCTGCCTCTTTTGTCTGTTTCCGGCTCCGGGTATAGACGATAGCCGTGCCGGGCACTTTTCCGAGTATGTAGGCCAGTGTGCCCAGCTTGTCTTCCGTACGGCGCACGATGTAGGCAAGGTTCGGACGGACAAAGCTTGTCCGGAACACATTCTTCTCCTTGAAAAGCAATCGTCTCTGTATGTCGTCCACGACTTCGGGCGTGGCAGTCGCCGTCAGTGCCAGTACCGGCACGCCGGGCAGTTGCTCCCGAATGTCGGCGATATGGAGATAGGAAGGGCGGAAGTCATAGCCCCATTGCGAGATACAATGGCTTTCATCCACCACTAACAGGCTGACGTTCATGGCCTGTAGCTTTTCCCTGAATAATCCGGTGGCAAGCCGTTCGGGCGAAACGTACAGGAACTTGTATTGTCCGGAAACGCAATTCTCCAATTCCGCAACGATTTCCTGCCGGCCCATGCCCGAATATACAGCCGTAGCTTTGATCCCGACCCGGCGCAGATTGTCGACCTGGTCGCGCATCAAAGCGATAAGCGGGGTAATGACAAGGCAAATCCCTTCCATCGCCAATGCCGGAACCTGGAAGGTGACCGATTTGCCGCCTCCCGTCGGCATCAGGCCGAGCGTGTCTCTTCCGGCACAGACGGAATGGATAATATCCTCCTGTAGGGGACGGAAAGCAGGGTATCCCCAATACTTCCCTAAGATCTTATGGTAGACATCCACCGCATCCCTTCATATATCGTTCTCCTTGATGTCCTTCACCATCAGTTGCAACGACGTGTTGCCGTTGTAGGTGTTCTCCTCGATGGTGTAGCAGATATTGAAAGGCTTCATGTTCTTGATATGCGTATTGTGCTGGTGCATGCCGAAAGCAATGCCGTGTATCGGTGTGTTCGACTTGTCGTCGATCAATTCCAGTTTGATATGTTCCAAGTCTTTCCCTACCAGCTTGCTGGTCCCGTAATCCTTGACTCCGAGCGAGCAGAATACGGGCTTCTGGTTGTCCGGGCCGAACGGATTCATCTTTTTCAACTCACTCATGAACTTGGCGTTGATATCTTGCAGGTCCAGCACGGCATCTATATCGATCTGCGGCGTCATCTGTTCGGGGATGATCTCGTCGGCGGCCAGCTTGAGGAACCGCTGGGTGAAAGCGTCCAGGTTTTCCTCTTTCAGGGAGAGGCCGGCGGCATACGTGTGGCCACCGAAGTTTTCCAACAGGTCGCGGCAGCTTTCGATTGCTTTGTATATGTCGAATCCCGTGACCGAGCGAGCGGAACCAGTGATCAGTTCGGACGATTTCGTCAGGACGACTGCCGGGCGGTAGTATTTTTCCGTCAGGCGGGAAGCGACGATGCCGATCACCCCTTTGTGCCATCCCGGATTGTAGACGATGATCGCCTTACGGTCTTCCATGTTCTGGAATTCGTCGATGATGGCGTTCGCCTCGTCTGTAATCTTCTTGTCCAGTTCGCGGCGTTCTTCGTTATACTGGTTGATGCTCTCGCTCTTTTCGCGGGCCACGTCGACATCCTTCGCCAGGAGCAGTTCGACCGCTTCCTTTCCGTTCATCATACGGCCGGAAGCGTTGATGCGAGGTCCGATCTTGAAGACGATGTCGCTGATCGTGATCTCTTTGCCCGACAGGCCGCAGATATCGATGATCCCTTTCAGGCCGAGGCTCGGATTGCTGTTAAGCTGCTTCAGGCCGTAGTAAGCCAATATGCGGTTTTCGCCGGTGATGGGGACGATGTCCGAGGCGATGCTGACCGCCGTCAGCTCCAGCAGTTTCTCCAGGTCGGCAAACGGGAAGTTGTTGCTTTTGGCGAATGCCTGCATGAACTTGAACCCGACGCCGCATCCCGACAGATGTTCGTACGGATAGACCGAGTCCACCCGCTTGGCATCCAGTACGGCGACGGCATCGGGCAATGTGTCGTCCGGCATGTGATGGTCGCAGATAATAAAATCGATCCCCAACTGCTTGGCATATTCGATCTTTTCGATGGCCTTGATGCCGCAGTCGAGCGAGATCACTAGCGTGATCCCGTTTTCCCGGGCGTAATTGATCCCTTTGTACGAAATCCCGTATCCTTCGTCATACCGGTCCGGAATATAATAATCCAATGCCGATGAATAAGGACGCAAATACTTGTAGACCAATGAGACGGCAGTCGTACCGTCTACATCGTAGTCTCCGTAAATCAAAATCTTTTCTTTATTACCCAGTGCTTTATTCAAGCGTTTGACCGCCTTCTCCATATCTGGCATGAGGAATGGATCATGCAGGTCGTTCAAGCTGGGTTTAAAGAATTTCTTCACCTCTTCAACAGTGGTGAGTCCTCGCTGAACGAGCAAAAGACATACGACCGGACTGAGTCCCAGTTGGCTTGCCAGCCTGTCTCTCTTATGTAACTCTTCTTCTGTTGGGGTTTGAAAGTTCCATTTTGTAATCATTATATATTGTTTTTTTCTTTTTTATCGTCTCTGATATATCGGATATGCGGGTTTATGGTGATAAAACCTCCAATATATTTGAATCCGTAAAGTTAGATAATATAAATGGATATTTCTGTTTGGTGGCTTGCTTTTTTATTAATTAGAAGCTGTTTTAATTTTTTCAAGCTGCTCTCCGGCTGTTTTTTGCCTGTTTGGAGGGGGTGAAATGGCTGATTATGGATGATCATTGGCAACATTGAATTATAAAACCACGTTTTGCTTATGAGAGATAAGGCAAGATAGTTTTTTTATTGTATATTTGCCAAGTACACAGCGTACATAGGATTTTTATTATGTATGGTCAAGCGTGGGGGTAAGGTTGTTTTTCGTACATCTCCCTTCATTATATTATTATTATGGACAAAATACAAACCCTCTTATCTCAAATATCTTTATTGTCAAAAAAGAATAATGAGATTTTGGAAATAATGGGTACTCGTTTTAATATATTTCATATTTTAGGAGTGAGCCATTATGAAAATACTCATTCTACTATTCTGGCAGAACTCTTGAATCCTGAAGGAACACACGGATTACATAACTCATTCTTAAAGCTGTTTTTGGATATAAATCAGATAGAAGGTTTTGACTCCCGGAATGCGTTGGTAAGGACAGAAGTCGCAGTTTCTGAATATGGAAGAATTGACATTCTTATAGAAAGTTCAAATTGGGCAGTTATTATCGAAAATAAGTTTTATGCCAAGGATCAGCCGGAACAGTTAAAACGTTATAATGAATATGCAATAGGGAAATATGGCGTAGGAAATTATATGATTCTATATTTAACACCGGACGGCAGATATGCCTCTGATGATAGTGGGAGAGGAGTTGATTATAGATGTATTTCTTATAAAAAAACTATTATAGAGTGGCTGGGACAATGTGTCGGGATTGCAGTTCACCGACCGTTGGTCCGTGAAACAATAAATCAATATATAAATTATTTAAAACAATTAACAGGACAAGATATGAGCACGATAGTTCAATCTGAAATTATTAATTTGCTTTCGAAAGCTGAAAATATAGAGTCTGTTTTGCAAATACCGACCTATATAGAAGCCGTGAAAGATGCCATTATGACAAAAATGATTCAATCTGTGGCCTTGGAATGTGGCGTGAAAGGTGGATTACGGACAGACCTAAAGGAGCGTGAGTTTTATTTTTATAAGGAATCATGGAAAGAAGGAACTTCTATTTATTTTGGATTGGATAAAGGTAAAGTTTATTATGCAATTAAAACAAAAGAGTCTCTGGATGGGAAGGCTAAGCCGGAAATATATCTGGAACATTTATTTGAAGAAGGAATAGATGCGTTTGATCCTTATGGCTATGGATATATTTGTGAATATGACTGGTTGACAAATAATCATATATGGGTGGAGATGGCTGATGGTTCATTTGCCAAGAAGTATATTATTCCTTCTGTAAAGAAGATACTTGAATTTGTCGAATGTGATGAAATGTTGAAATCAAAATTAGAAGAAAGAAATGAAAACGTTTAATTGTTGGTTGATTGCGAATGTGTTGCCTTACGTCGTAGCTATAAGTTGTTATTTTGCTATAGGAGGCTTAGGGCTAAGAATGAATTGTTTTTCTTTTTGGGATTATTTTGTAGTATTTGGTTGTGGGGGTATTTTTTCCATCATAGTTATGATTTATACATATTGTAATATCGAGGAAGTTCTTTCTTGCCGTTTTATATGGGGGAACAGCAATGTGAGTATATTCTCATTTTCTTTAATTTATACTCTTAGAAAAGGAATATTAGCGTTCCTTTTACCTGGGGCAATTTATTTTTCCATCTTTCTTTTTTTAATGGAGGATAATAAGAATAATGAAACAGAACAAGTTACTGAACAAGTAAAGGCAAATGCGAAACCATCTGCTTCAGAAAAGAAAGATGCCAAAGATAAAGAGGTTGTAATGGTTTGCGAATATATTGAAAAAGGAGATTATTATATTTACTATCCTGAACAGTGTATGGCCCAGAATGATAATAATTTGGTATTCCTTTCAGAGAATGGAATAAAGATCGAAGCATTTTTCCAATGAAAGTGAATCATTGGATATTCATTATCAGAATGGAATAAAATATAATGAAGAACATGGGTGGAACACGACTTACAAACATCGTTCAAAGACGGGTTATTTTTTATCCGGAAAGAATTCGGACGGGATTATTTATTATCAGAAAACTGTAAAAAAAGATTTCGGTAGTTATTATACAATCCGAATTGAGTATCCTGAATCAGAAAAAGATTTTGGGGATCAATATATTAAATATTATATAAAGCGTTTCCCTGAGCAAATATAAAAAAACGTTACCGGACGAGGGGAACGGCTGACTGTCGTGCAAATCTGTATCTTTCGCTATGCTGAATGTGATACAGTCCGAAAAACAGTCGGTGAACCAGTATTTCCGACAGATGATACTTTAGTGCCGGGAATTTTTGTAACAAAAAAACGGCTCAGTAGATGTTTTTGGTGAATGAAGGGTGGCACATCGCCACTCTTTTTTGATATATCAAAATGTCACTACCACCCTGTGTAAATCGGATTAGTACCCCATGTTCTATGAATTAATATAGCGGGTAATATTTTTAACATAATAAAAAGAAGCGTTTTGCCTGTTTGGAGGAAGCAAAATGGCAGATTCCGGGAGTGGCGATTCTTGGAAACTGTTTGAAAAAAGTCCAAACCGCTTTCCAAGTCCGCGAATGATTTGTACATTTGTGACATTATTTAAAAAACAATGACGGAAGATATTCAAAAAGCCTGCGAAATTATGCAGGCGGGAGGCATAATACTCTATCCTACAGATACGATCTGGGGAATTGGTTGCGATGCGACCAACGAGAAAGCCGTACAAAAAGTGTACGAGTTGAAGAAGAGAACGGACAATAAGGCTATGCTGGTATTGACCGACAGTTCGGCAAAACTGAGCATGTACGTGTCGGATATGCCCGATATAGCTTGGGACCTGATCGAAGTGGCCGATAAACCGCTTACGATTATCTATCCTCATGCAAAGAATCTGGCGAGCAATCTCTTAGGTGAAGACGGAAGTGTCGGCATCCGGGTGACGAACGAAGAGTTTTCCCGTAAACTGTGCGAACGTTTCCGCAGGCCGTTGGTTTCCACCTCTGCGAACGTGAGCGGCGAGCCTTCTCCGGGTAATTTCAGCGAGGTGTCGGACAGTATTAAGAACGGGGTCGATTATATTGTGAAATATCGCCAGGATGATATGAGCAAGGCCAAGCCTTCCAATATCATCAAATTAGGAGACGGTGGCGTTATCCAGGTAATCAGATAAAAATGAAGAAGAGCAAGCAGGCTGGAAAATACATATTATCGGATTTTATATCGGCTTCGGTAGCGTGGTTGCTATTCAATATCCTTCGCTATGAGGTGTTCGCCATCGATGAGGGAGCAGATAGTCTGCTTGATTATTTGCAATATCCGGGTGTGCTTGGCGGCCAGGTAGTCATTCCTCTTTTCTGGCTGGTGCTTTATTATTTTTCGGGATATTATAACAAGCCGTTCGGGAAGTCCCGCCTCACCGAACTTTTCTCGACATTCATTACCGTGCTGATCGGGACGGTTTTCGTCTTTTTTGCATTGCTGCTCGACGATATTCCCCGTTCGATCGATATCTATTATAAACTGTTCTTCGGAATGTTCGGATTGCAGTTTTTCATAACCTATATCCCGCGTCTGCTGATTACGCAAAGCGGGATGAGGAAGATAAAGAACCGGGAGTGGGCGATGAAGGTGCTGATTATCGGTGCGGGAGGGAAGGCTGTCCGCATCGCCCACGATTTGTATCGCCTGGGCTATGATATTTGCGGCTTTGTCTCGGAAGACGAGAGGACGCCGGTCAAGGCCGACCGGAATCAGGTGCTGGGGACGGTGGAAGATATTCCGGTCTTGATGGAAAAAGAGAATGTGGATGAAATCGTTTTAGCTGTCGAGTCGAAGAATAATAAGGCGCTTTTAGGAATCCTCTATTCGCTCTACCGGTATAAACGTCCGATAAAGGTGTTGGCGGACCGGTTCAATATGCTTTCGAAAATACAGCTTCGGACGATACGGGGAATCCCGTTGGTCGATGTGACGGATAACAACTTTTCACCGGCCGAACAGAACATAAAGCTTTTTCTGGATAAAGTCTGTTCTGTCGTTGCACTGCTGTTGCTCTCTCCCTTATTCGCCTATATCGCATGGCGGGTGAAGAAGGATTCTCCGGGGCCCGTGTTTTTCCGCCAGGAGCGGATCGGTTATCTCGGACAGCCGTTTTGGATGTACAAGTTCCGCACCATGTATGTCAATGCCGAAGAGAACGGCCCGTCGCTTTCGTCGGAAGACGACCTGCGTGTAACGCCGTTCGGACGTATCATGCGGAAATACCGGTTGGACGAATTGCCGCAGTTCTGGAACGTGCTGAAAGGGGATATGTCGCTGGTCGGACCGCGCCCCGAACGGAAATATTTTATCGACGAGATCGTGAAAACGGCTCCCTACTACTATCTGTTGCACAATGTCCGTCCGGGCATTACCTCGTTGGGGATGGTGAAGTACGGCTATGCGGCAAGTGTGGACAAAATGGTGGAGCGTATGGAATATGATATATTATATTACGAAAATATGTCGCTGACACTGGATCTGACAATTCTGATCTATACAGTTAAAACAGTAATTACTGGTAAAGGCGTTTGAGGAATTAAGAATTAAAAAATAGAGGTGTTGATTATGAAGGATAATTTTCAATTTTCAATTTTCAATTTTCAACTTTTCTATCGGTTCCTGTTATGGCGGGACAAGCATATAAAAGAGAAGCATTTCATATTGATCGTCAGTTTTCTGGTCGGTATTTGTACGGCAGCAGCAGCTATTGTCCTGAAGTCGATCATTCATTTTATACAACATCTTCTGACCGGCAATTTTAATCAGGATGGGGCGAATTACCTGTATCTGCTTTATCCGGTGATCGGTATCCTGCTTGCCGGTTTGTTTGTAAAATATATCGTACGGGATGATATCAGCCACGGGGTGACGAAGATACTCTATGCCATTTCCCAGCGGAAGAGCCGCATCAAGCCTCATAATGCTTGGACTTCCATTGTCGCCAGTTCCGTCACCATCGGTTTCGGCGGATCGGTCGGGGCAGAGGCACCTATTGTGTTGACAGGGGCTGCGATCGGATCCAACTTGGGCCGTCTGTTCCGCATGGAGCAAAAGACTTTGATGTTGCTGGTCGGCTGTGGGGCTGCCGGGGCGATTGCCGGTATATTCAAAGCTCCGATTGCTGGGGTGGTGTTTGTGGTGGAAGTGCTGTTGTTGGACCTGACGATGACGTCGGTACTTCCTTTGCTTATCACTTCGGTGACGGCTGCGACTGTTTCCTATATTTTTACGGGTACGGAAGCAATGTTTCCGTTTTCCCAGACCGAAGCGTTTGTGATCGAGCGTATTCCTTATGTGCTGTTACTAGGTGTTTTCTGTGGTTTGGTGTCTCTCTATTTTACCAAAGTCATGAACCGGGTCGAGGGGATGTACCGGAACTTGAATAATTACTGGAAGAAATTCGTCGTTGGGGGGATCATGCTGAGTGTGCTGATCTTCATATTTCCTCCGCTCTATGGTGAAGGTTATGATACGATTTCGTCTTTGTTGAACGGGCAGTTCTCCCATATAATGGATAAGAGTATGTTCTATAGTCTGAACGATACCTATTGGGGATTGCAGATATTCCTTACGCTGATCTTGTTGTTTAAGGTTTTTGCTTCGAGCGCGACGAATGCTGGAGGCGGTTGTGGTGGTATATTTGCTCCCAGTTTGTATTTAGGATGCATTGCCGGATTCGTGTTTGCGCATGCGTCCAACTATTTTCCCTTTACGATGTATCTGTCGGAGAAGAACTTCGCCTTGTTGGGAATGGCGGGTATCATGTCCGGTGTCATGCATGCGCCGCTGACCGGTGTCTTCCTAATTGCCGAGCTGACCGGCGGGTATGCTCTTTTCCTTCCACTGATGATCGTATCTGTGAGCTCCTATATCACGATCAAGATGTTTCTTCCACACAGTATCTATTCGATGCGTCTGGCCCAGAAAGGGGAGTTGCTTACCCATCATAAAGACCGTGCCGTGTTGACGTTGCTGAATACCGACAGTGTGATCGAGCGCGACTTCCTGACTGTCTCTCCCGAAATGTCCTTGGGAGATATGGTGAAGGTGATTGCCAAGAGCGGGCGAAATATGTTCCCCGTTATCGACGAACGGGGTATCCTGTTGGGGCTTGTTCTGTTGGACAATATCCGGAACATTATGTTCCGCCCTGAGTTATATAATCGGTTTCACGTCTCCAAGTTCATGGTTTCGGCACCTGCCAAGATCCAGGTAGGGACGCCGATGGAACAGATCATGCGTATCTTTGACGATACGAAGGCCTGGAACCTGCCGGTTGTAGACGAGGAAGGACGGTATATCGGCTTTATGTCCAAATCGAAAATATTTAATTCATACCGCGAAGTGCTGGTTGAAAACTTTTCAGGAGATTAAAAAATGAAGAAAGAAGATTTACGAATCGTTTATATGGGCACTCCCGATTTTGCGGTGGAGAGCCTGCGTGCCTTGGTTGAAGGCGGATACAATATAGTAGGGGTGATTACGATGCCGGACAAACCGGTCGGCCGTCATGGCAGTGTCTTACAGGCAAGCCCGGTGAAGCAATATGCCCTGTCGAAGGGATTACCGGTACTCCAGCCCGAAAAGTTGAAAGATGAGGCTTTTCTTTCCGAGCTGCGGGCTTTGAAAGCGGACTTGCAGATCGTCGTCGCTTTCCGTATGCTGCCGGAGGTTGTCTGGGATATGCCGCGTCTGGGAACGTTTAACCTCCATGCCTCTTTGCTTCCCCAATACAGGGGGGCAGCTCCTATCAACTGGGCGGTGATCAACGGAGATACGGAAACCGGTGCGACCACCTTTTTCCTGACTCACGAGATCGACACAGGTAAGATCATCCGCCAGAAGCATTTGCCTATAGCCGATACGGATGATGTGGGGATCGTCCATGACGGCTTGATGACGATGGGAGCCGGGCTAGTACTGGAAACCGTCGATTTGTTGTTGGAAGGAAAAACAGATGCCGTTCCTCAGGAAGAATTTTATAAAGATCCTTCCGAACTCCGTCCTGCTCCGAAGATTTTCAAAGAAACTTGCCGTATCGACTGGCTTCAGCCGGTGAAAAGGGTTTATGACTTCATCCGCGGTCTGTCTCCTTATCCGGCTGCCTGGACTGAAATCGTTTCTCCGGAGGGCGTGCGCACCGCGCTGAAAATCTATCAGGCAGAGAAGCGCCCTGCCGCACATGAACTTCCCGTCGGAACCATCCGGACCGACCGTAAAAGCTATATCGATATCGCGGTGGAAGACGGCTATCTGCGCCTGCTGTCGGTTCAGTTGGCAGGTAAGAAACGTTTGCCTGTTACGGACTTCCTGAACGGGTTCAAGCAGATAGGAGAATATAAAGTCGATTGATAAAAGAAGGAAGATGTGTCGAAAGCCCCTTTGTTCCCGCGCTTGACGGCTATGCCCTCAATGTGGGAACAAAGGGTGAATTCGACACATCTCCCTATGTTCGGTGTTACCTGTATCCCGGCTTATTTCTGTTTCCGGCTGAATTTGTCCAATACCTTTTCCTGGAATAACTGCATCAACTCGTAGAAGCTGGGGATAAACATCGTTGCAAAAATGGTGTTTACCGCCATGCCGAATACGACTGCCGCTCCTAAGGATAGACGGCTTCTCGCTCCGGCTCCTGTTGCAAACAGCAGAGGCATCACCCCTAAGACGAATGCGAATGAAGTCATCAGGATCGGACGCAGACGGATATGGCCGGCTTCGAGTGCGGATTCGCGTATCGGATTGCCGGCCTTATGGTAGTCACGGGCAAATTCGACAATCAGGATGCCGTTCTTCGCAGAGAGGGCGATCAGCAGGATGATACCGATTTGTGTATAGATGCTGACCGGCACGCCCATGACAAAACAACCCAAAATGGTCCCTAACAGGGCGATCGGAAGTCCCATGATGGCGGCGATCGGGCTTGTCCAACTTTCATACTGGGCCGAAAGAACCAGGAAGGCGACCAAAAGAGCCATTGCAAAGACGAGCATGGTGGTGGAGCCTGCTTTCGTTTCCTGGTAAGCGACGGATGTCCATTCATATCCGAAATTATTGCCTAACTGCTCTTGTACGAGCTCTTCCATAGCCTGGATCGCTTCACCGGAGCTATATTTCGGATTGGCTATGCAGGTGATGGATGCCGACTTATACATATTATACAGGTTGATCTGATCCAGTCCCAACTGCTCCTTCACCTCTGTAAAAGCGGAGAAAGGAACCATTTTGCCGGAATTGTTTTCGAGACTCAGGTGCAACACATCGTCTATAACTTTTTGAGCTTGGTCGTTGGCCTCGATCTTTACCTGGTAGATACGCCCGAATTCGACGAAGTCGTTTACATAAGTAGCCCCCATATAGTAGCTTAAAGTCGAGAAAACCTGGTTAAGCTGCAGGCCGAGCAATTGCACCTTGTCGCGGTCGATAGCCAGGTTATACTGGGGGACGTTGGCTTGGTACATGCTCGAAAGGTTGAGCAATTGCGGCTTGCTCCGGTACGTGGCTTGCAGTGTTTCGATAGCATGCTGCATCTCCGTCGGGCCCAGATTATTACGGTCTTCCAATTGGAGTTGCAGGCCTCCCGAAGCTCCCAATCCGGGGATTGCAGGGGGGACCATTGCGAATATCTGTGCTTCCTGGATGCCGTAGGCTTCGCGGTTGAAGCGGTTTACGACAGCCGAGGCGGTATGTTCTTTGCCTTTTCGTTCGTTCCAGTTTTTCAGGATCACGAAATAGGTCCCTGCGTTCGAGAGTTCGCCGCCACCCATGATAGAGAAACCGTTTACTCCGATATAGGTCTTGATTTCAGGATAGCTGTCGAGGATCTTGTCGATCTGCTTTCCGACTGCTTCCGTACGGTTCAGGCTGGCTGCCGGCGGGAGCTGGGTGGATATCAGGAAATAACCGTCATCCTCTTCCGGGATGAAAGTGGTCGGCCAGCGCATAAACATGACGATGGCAATGGCCGTTATGATCCCGAATATCACCATCGTGACAAACGGGTTCTTCAGCATGCGGCCGACGATGTCGTCATATATTTTCTGGGTTTTGCCGAACACCTTGTTGAAGGCTTTGAATACAAAGAATTTCGGTTCTTTGTTCGCTTGCAGGAACAGGGCGCACAGGGCCGGCGTAAGCGTCAGCGAGTTGAACCCGCTTAAGACGGTGGCGGCAGCGATTGTCAGGGCAAATTGTTTGTATAATTGGCCGGAGATACCGCTGATGAAGGTCGTCGGGATAAAGACCGCCAGCAATACCAGCACGACGCCTACGATCGGGTCGACAATTTCACCCATAGCTTCGGTCACGGCTTCACGGGCGGTATATTTCCCCGTATCCATCAGCCGCGACGAGTTTTCCACCACCACGATCGCATCATCCACCACGATCGCGATGGTCAGGATCAACCCGAACAAGGTCAACGTATTGATCGAGAATCCTAAGGCCGACATGACCGCCAGTGTTCCCATCAGGGAGACGGGGATGGTGATGCAGGGGATGATAACGGCACGGAAATTCTGGAGGAACAGGAAGATAACCAGTATGACGAGGGCTGTCGTCTCCAGGAAAGTGACGAGCACTTCGTCGATGGAGGCATTGATTACCTGTGTCGTGTCCAGTGTCACATCATAGACGACGCCTTCCGGGAGGTTGTCTGCCAACTGTTCCATTTTGGCCCGTACCCCTTTGGCCACTTCCAGCGAATTGGAACCGGGGAGTTGGTAAATGGCTATGGCGGCACTCGGCTGTCCTTTCAGTTTGGAGGTGACATTGTAGGAAGAACTGCCTAATTCGATACGGGCGACATCTTTCAAGCGGAGTATCTTGCCGCCCTCTTCCGTACGGAGGATGATGTTCCCGAATTCTTCCGGAGTCGTCAGATGGCCTTTAACCGTCAGTGTGTACTGGAACGGGTTGTCCGCTTTGGCTATCGGTTGCCCGATGTAACCGGCCGAAACCTGTGTGTTCTGTGTCGAGATCGCCTGGAAGATCATATCCGGCGTGAGGTTGCGGATGCGCATGGCATTCGGGTCGAGCCATATACGCATGCTGTAGCTTCCGGCTCCCATGACACTGACGGAGCCGACACCCGGCAGACGCGTCAGTTCGTCCGTCATGTTGAGGCTGGCGTAGTTGCTCAGGTACAGCCCGCTGTAAGTGGAGTCACGGGAGCTTAGCGTCAGCATCATAACGATGTTGGACGATTGCTTCTTGGTGGTGATGCCTTGTACGATCACGGCTTCCGGCAGACTGCTTTGTGCAATGCTGACACGGTTCTGCACCATGACGGTCGCCATGTCGATATCCGTACCGACAGCGAACGTGATGGTTAGTGAATAGGCTCCGGAACTGGATGAATTGGAACTCATATAAAGCATTCCATCTACACCGTTTACCTGTTGTTCGATGGGCAATCCTACGGTCTGCGCTACTGTTTCCGCATCCGCACCTGGGTAGAAAGCCGATACCTGTACGGTCGGCGGCGTGATTTCCGGATATTGCGCGATGGGAAGTATGTGTAGCGTGACCAATCCGGCTACCACCAGGATCAGGGCGAGGACGGTAGCGAATATCGGTCTGTTTATGAAGAATTTTACCATAGCTTTTTATTTTATAGGCTTAATACTCATACCGTCTCTGACTTTCAGCAGGGCGGTTGTCACATACTGTTCGTCGGGGCGGATACCGCTGATGACCTGCCGGAGCGTATCGTCCACCAACTGTCCGGGTTCGATATGGCGGTATCGTACGATATTCGAATCGTTCACTATATAGAGGAATTTTCCCAACTGGTCGGTCCCGATAGAGGCGTCGCGCACGAGGACAGCGTCTTTCTGTTCGCTGTAGGGCAAGGTGATTGTAACATACAGCCCGCTTTTCAATTCGCCGTCTTTATTTTCGAGATTGGCGCGGACGTTCAGCGTACCGGTCGACAGGTCGACGTTGGGAGAGAGGTAGTCGAGTGTCCCGGTATAACTTTGCCGTCCGTCCTGTCCGAGGCGTATGGAAACATGGGTAGGCATCTTGACGTTCGGATCGTTCTGGTCGGCAATCATTTTCATCCGCATGAACTGGTTGTCTTCGATATTGAAGTTGGCGTACATGATGTCGTCTTTGTATAATGTAGCCAATGTGACGGGTTGGACAGTGCCGTTGATATAGTTGCCCACATCATAGCTTGCCCGGGTGACACGCCCGTCGTAGGGAGCCCGGATATAGCAATAGCCCAGATTGGTCCGGGTTGTTTTCAAAGCCGCTTCGGCGTTGCGTACGGATGCTTCCATTTCCGCTGCGGTCGATTCGGCCTGCAAGACCTGTATTTGGCTGACGGCTCCGCTCTTGGCCGCCTCTTTCATGCGTTCGTAGTTGCTGCGGGCATATTTGACTTGGGCCTTTGCCGTGTTTAGCGCGGCTTCCGCCTGGGTGACATTGTTTTGGTAGACTTCCGGTTCGATCACGAATATCAGGTCGCCTTTCTTCACTTTGGCGCCCGGCACGAGTTGCGAGGATTGCAGATATCCGTTCACGCGTGCTACCAGGTTGACCATGCGGTCGGAACTCAAATAGCCCGGATAGTCTTTTGTCAGCGTGATATCTCGCACGACCGGCATCGCGACGCTTATGGAAGGAGCCGGCATCTCCGTCTGGTGACTTTTCTCTTTACATCCGGCAAGCAGGACGATGGACAATCCCATCATCCCTATTTTAATAGCAGTCTTCATCTCTCTTATTTTTTAATTCTTAATTATCAATTTTCATTTTCCCAACTGCCGCCTAACGCCTGATAAAGCTGGATCAAGCTTAGCAGGGAGGAGCCTTTGGCTTGTGTCAGCTCATTTTCATAGGAAAGGAGGGAGCGTTGTGCGTCCAGGACATTCTGGAAAGGAGTAAGTCCCTGTTTATAGAGGTCGAGCGAAAGCTCCAATGTCTGCTTCCCCTGATTGACGACTTCCCGGAGCGCGACAATTTGTTTGATCGAGTTCTTGTAGGAATTCATGGCATTGTCCACTTCCTGGACAGCTGTCAGTACATCCTGGTTGAATTGTCGGATCGACTCGTCGAGCTGGGCTTTTGCCAGCCGTGTCACCTGCGCCAACTTCGTTCCCTGGAAGAAGTTCCAGGAGATGGCCGGGGCGATCTCGTAGGTCAAACTGTTATGGTTTACCAGTTTGTCCAAATCATGAGATGCGAAGCCCACCGACCCTTTGACGAAAACTTTCGGCCACCAGTCTGATTTGGAGGCGCCGAGCGATGCCGCCCGTGCGTTTACCAGGCGTTCAGCCGCCCGGATGTCCGGCCGGCGTAGTAGCAGGTTTGCGGGAATGCCGATGCCGATTGTCTCGATGTATTCCGGCAATGGCTTCCGTGTTTCCATGATTTCCCGGACGTCCCAGGGATAAAGTCCCATCAGTACGCCCAAAGCGTTTGTGTACTGGATGATTCCGGCTTCCAACATGGGGAGAGAGGCTTTTGTGTCGTAGTAGACGGATAAGGCCTGTGCGACATCTAATTTTGAGACAAGCCCTGTTTCGTACCTTTTTTCTGTGATCTTGACGACCGCCTGTTGTGACAGGCAGTTCTTTTTGACAACTTCCATTTCCTGTTGCAGTTCCCGCAAGTTGATGTAGGCGGATGCCACTTGGGCGCAAAGGGAGACCATCACGGCGTTGTAGTCCTCTTTGGAGGCTGCAAAGTTCTCCTTTTGGGCCTTTACGCGGTTGCGGATGCTTCCGAATACATCGATTTCCCAGTTCATAGACAGGGCGGCATCGCTGTATTGGGTTATCGTCTGCGGCAGGTTGCTTGTATGCCCGCTACTTTGTTGCCGGGTCCAGCCGGCAGCGAGTCCCAGGGTTGGCGAATAGCTACCTTGTTGTATACGCAGATTGGTTTTTGCCATAGCGATACGGTCTGCCGCCATCAGTACGGAGTAGTTCTGCTTTACGGCTACTTCAATCAGCGAGTCCAGGGTGGGATCATTGAAGTTTTTCCACCACTGGTCGTCTACCGGTAATGTCTGTTGAAAATCACTGTCGTTTTCCTGCCACGCTTCCGGTAATGCGTGATCCAGGTATTTGTGCTCTTTCTGCGCCGGCAGCGTTATCGGCAGGAACAGGCAGAGCACAGCATAACACCATGTACGTATGTGCATAATTTTTTGTTTAGATTTAGCCATTAAAGAACAGACTTGCCGTATAATTGTTTGCCTCTTTTTATTTCTTTCTGTTTATTTTATACGTGGGATGCTTTGTATCTTTGCCACGAAATGAAATGAGAATAACAATGGGAAAGAAAGAAGAATATAAAGAAAAGAATCTACGGTTTTTAGAAGAGGTGGCTACCGGTGAGGGAGTCGTCAAGCTCCCTTGTGGTGTGTTGTATAAGGAGATAGAGAAAGGGACCGGTGTGGTTTCACCGGAACTGACGGATGTCGTCTCTGTCCATTACCGTGGAACGCTGGCCAACGGACGCGAGTTTGATAATTCCTGGAAACGGGGATGTCCGGAGGCATTCCGCCTCAATCAGGTGATCGAAGGATGGCAGGAAGCGCTCCGGCGGATGCATGTGGGAGACCGTTGGATGATTTATATCCCGTATACATTAGGCTACGGGACACGTACATCCGGTCCGATCCCCGGTTATTCCACACTGCTGTTCGAAGTCGAACTGTTGGGGATTGCATAATTTTCCTTAAGGCTCTTTTTCAGTTTCCGATAGACATATATGAATGCCGGGACGAGGAAGAGGTCTGCTGCTATCCAGGCGGTCGGATCGCCAAAGCAAACAGCTAAGAATCCGAATATCGGTACGGCATAGATACTGACCAGTGTGCGTGCGATCATTTCGGAAACTCCGGAAAGCATCGCCAGATTGGTGTATCCTGCGCCTTGTATGGTGTAGCGCAGGATACAGAGCAGCCCTAAGATCGGAAAGAAATAGCAAGAAACGTGTAGGAAGAGTACCGTGTTTTTAAGTATTTCCGTTTCCGAAGCGTCTACGAACAGCAATGATATCTTGTCGGAGGCCGACATCAGTATTGTAAAAGTGAAGACGGCATAGATCATCATCAGCAGCGAGCTGGCTTTGATCCCCTGCCAGATGCGTTCGGGTTTTCTGGCTCCGTAGTTTTGCCCCGTATAGGTAGCCATCGCTATACCTAAGCTTTCAAAGGCACAGATAAAGAACATCTTGATTCTCATTGCTGCTGTGAATGCGGCTACACAAGCTGTTCCCAAAGCGTTATTGGCACTTTGGAGCAGGATGCTGCCGATTGCCGTAATGGAGAATTGAAGTCCCATAGGAACTCCGATGTATAAAAGATTTTTAGCCAGTGGAAAGCGGAATTTGCGGTCGTCAGCCGTCCCTTTCAGGACTGGAAAATGCTTGTACATATAAAAATAACAGAGAAGTGCCGACACACCTTGTGACACGACGGTGGCGATACCAGCTCCTAACACGCCCCATCCCAACACGAGGATACAGAACAGGTCGAGTACGATGTTCAATACGGTAGAGAACAGCAGGAACCAAAATGGTGTTTTACTATCGCCGAGTGCACGTATGATGCTGGACAGCAAGTTGTAGAAGAACGTACAAGGTACTCCGATAAACGTTACGAGCAGATAATAGTAAGCTCCGTGAAAAATATTTTCCGGAGTCTGCATACTTCTCAGGATATCTGCACAGTATACGCTTGTCAGAACCGCAATGACGATCGACATCAGGGCTGCCAGTTGTAAACTGACCGTCACGTACCGTCGCATTGTCTTGTAGTCTCTCGCCCCGAATTTCTGTGCCACCGGAATCCCGAACCCGCAACAACACCCGTTGCAAAATCCTAAAATCAGGAATACGACCGAAGTGCTTGCCCCGATTGCTGCCAGATCATTGATCCCTAAGAATTTTCCAACGATAGCGGCATCCACAAGCGAGTAGGTTTGTTGCAATATATTTCCAAGCAACAGGGGGAAGGTGAAATTGAGAATAAGCGGCAGGGGAGCACCCTCCGTCATTTCTTTAGTAGTAGTTGCCATAAATGTGATACCTAAACAATTTTGGGAGACAAAGATAGAGAAAAGGATGGGAAGTTGTTCCGATAAGCGTATACAGATAGCAAAAAAATAGCGATGAAACTTCAATGCCTCATCGCTATTTTTTTATTAAGCTTAATCGAGTTATTCTCCTTTTTCGATCTGTTCCTGTACGATCGCATCTACGACAGCGACAGTCGTCAGGTTCAGGATGTCACGCGTAGAACTTTCCACGTCGGTGAAGTGGATCGGTTTGTTCAAACCCATCTGGATCGGGCCGATCGTTTCGCTGATGCCGAGTGTGTCGAGCAACTTGTAAGCACTGTTGGCAGAACTCAGGTTTGGGAAGATCAGCGTGTTGACATCTTTGCCTTTCAACTTGTTGAACGGATACATGTCGTCACGCAGTTTCTTGTCCAGAGCGAAGTTGACCTGCATTTCTCCATCTACCATCATGTCCGGATAGTTTTTGTGCAGATAGTCGATCGCGTCGTGGACCTTCAGCGGGCTACCCTGCTTGTCGGAACCGAAGTTGGAGTAGGACAACATCGCCATAACCGGTTCGTGCGCGAAGAATTTCACAGCATCTTGAGTCAGGCGGGCGATATCGATCAGTACTTCTGTCGACGGATGGCGGTTGATCAGCGTGTCGGCAATAAAGAACGTACCTTTCTTGCAAGTCAGGATATTCAAAGCACCGAAATGTGTGTAAGACGGACGGATACCGATGATCTGCTCTGCCATTTTGGTCACTTCGGAATAGCGGCTGTAAACGCCTGTCACGAAAGCATCGGCATCGCCTGTCGCAACCATCATCATACCGAATGCGTTGCGGTCGACCATCTTTTCGCAGGCTTCCGCATACGTGACACCTTCGCGGGCTTTCTTCTCAGACAGGATCTTGGCATAACGATGGCGGCGTTCTGTCTCGCGGTCGTGACGAAGGTTGACGATTTCGATCCCTTCGAGGCTGATATTTTCTTCGGCTGCGATCTTTTGCAGGCGTTCTTCGTTGCCTAAAAGGATAGGGATGCAGATACCTTCGGCTTTCGCTTCGGCAGCGGCTTTCAGCATATTGCCGTGGTTGGCTTCTGCAAATACCACCCGTTTCGGGTTGGCTTTAGCCATATCGGTGAACGAACGGAGCAGCTTGTTGTCATATCCCATCATTTCGCGCAAGTGGTTGGCATATCCTTCCCAGTCGGTGATCGTCCGGCGGGATACGCCCGAGTCAATGGCTGCTTTGGCAACGGCACAGGAGACACGAGTCAGGAGTCGCGGGTCGAGCGCTTTCGGCAGGATGTAATCGCGTCCGAAAGTCGTCCGTTTCAGTTTGTAGGCAGCATTCACGACGTCGGGAACCGGTTCTTTGGCAAGTCCGGCGATTGCGTAAACGGCTGCTAATTTCATCTCTTCGTTGATTGCTTTGGCGTGTGTGTCCAATGCGCCGCGGAAAATATAAGGGAATCCTAATACATTATTGATCTGGTTCGGATAGTCGGAACGGCCTGTGGCAAAAATAATATCGTCGCGTGAGGCCATTGCATCGGCATACGAGATTTCCGGATTCGGGTTGGCCAAAGCGAACACGATCGGGTTCGTATTCATGGAGCGGACCATATCTTGAGTCAACACATTGGCGACCGATAATCCTAAGAACACGTCAGCTCCGACGACGGCTTCCGTCAATGTCTTGATGTCGCGGTCGGTAGCGAAGAATTTCTTGGATTCGTTCAAGTCCGTGCGATGTGTGGAGATAACCCCTTTGCTGTCGCACATGATGATGTTTTCCTTCCTTGCCCCCAACATTATATATAGTTTCGTGCAAGAGATGGAAGCGGCTCCGGCGCCATTCACCACGATCTTCACGTCCTCGATCTTCTTCCCTGCGATCTCCAGCGCGTTGATCAAGCCTGCGCCGGAGATGATAGCTGTCCCGTGCTGGTCGTCGTGCATGACTGGAATATCCAGTTCTTCTTTCAGGCGTGTTTCGATCTTGAAACATTCGGGAGCTTTGATATCTTCAAGGTTGATGCCTCCGAAAGTGGGTGCGATGGCCTTTACCGTTTCGATAAATTTGTCAGGGTCTTTCTCGTTCACTTCGATATCGAATACGTCGATACCTGCAAAGATCTTGAACAACAGTCCTTTCCCTTCCATCACCGGCTTGCCGGCCAACGGACCGATATCTCCTAATCCTAATACGGCGGTACCATTCGAAATAACGGCAACCAAGTTTCCTTTAGAAGTATATTTGTAAGCATCCAACGGATTCTTTTCGATTTCCAGACAGGGTTCGGCAACGCCGGGCGAATAAGCCAGCGACAAATCCATCTGGGTACTATAGGGCTTGGTGGGAACGACTTCTATCTTTCCCGGCTTGCCTTCCGCATGATAGCGAAGTGCTTCTTCTTTAGTGATCTTAGCCATAGATTATTTTATAGTTTTTAATTTGTTGTTTGTCTTTCGAAAATTGCACACAAAAGTAACAAATTATTATGAATATGGTGTCGGTCGCTTACATTTAGTTGCTCGAATTTTGTGTGTTTGCTGGCCTCGGCTATTTGTTTTATCTTCACACCTTTAATTTAATAGGGGGGGAATGTGAAACAGACAATGGCTAAATATATGAAATGGCTGCTGCCGGCACTTTTTATAGTGTACTACAGTAGTATTTCTTTATTTATGCACGTCCATGTCGAGAATGGCACGACGATTGTCCATTCGCATCCATTCGAGAGAGCGGCAGACGGCACCTACCATCATCACTCGTCTCTTTCGGAAATCCAGTTGTTCCATTTGCTGACGACTGTTCATGTGCAGGATGGAGCCATCCATTCGCTGCTTCTACAAATTTATGTTACACCGAATTATAAAATAATTGATAATCCGGTCTATCCGGATTATTTGGTCCCTGTCTTAGGGAAACTGTCTCTCCGCGCTCCTCCTTTTGTCTGATAAAATAGCGTCTGTCCGTTAGTGGAGTATCAAAAAGCTTTCACCTTCTGAAAGATAGTAAAAATAAAGTTTCAGTTTGTTTCATATAGGTGAAACTTTATTTTCCCTGGTAGGAAACTTTATTTTCCATTGCATGAAACAAAATTTTCGTGCAATGGAAACAGCTGTTGTCTGCAAGGCTTTCCAGCGGCAGATGCATAAGGTGTGTATTTGTTTTTTAATCATTATTTTATCAAAACAAACGAAATGAATAAAATTATTATACTTATACTGTGTCTGTGCTGTGCCTTTACGATCGCGCGGGCGGAGGAGGGTCCTGCCTTGAATCCATCGGACGCGAACATTGTCGGTCATGTGGTGGACCGGAAAACCGGCGAACATTTGTCCTTTATTACGATCTTTTTGAAAGGGACGACTATCGGGACTTCGACTGACGGCACGGGGCATTATTATCTGAAGAACCTGCCGGAAGGAGAGTTTACGGTCGTGATGAAGACGATGGGCTATAAAACGATCGAGACGCCCGTGATGTTGAAAAAAGGTAGGACGCTGGAAATTAACTTTGAGGTGGAAGAAGAAGCCTTGTCTTTGGATGGAGTCGTGGTTTCGGCCAACCGGAACGAGACGACTCGGCGTATGGCTCCGTCGCTTGTGAACGTGCTGGATTCGAAAATGTTCGAGACGACGCATGCCACTTCGCTTGCCGACGGGCTGAACTTCCAGCCGGGCGTGCGGGTGGAAAACAATTGCCAGAACTGCGGTTTCCAACAGGTGCGTATCAATGGACTGGAAGGTCCTTACACGCAGATATTGGTGGATAGTCGTCCCATATTCAGTGCACTGACGGGTGTGTACGGCCTCGAACAGATTCCGGCCAATATGATCGAGCGTGTCGAGATCATGCGTGGTGGCGGTTCCGCTCTTTTTGGTTCTTCGGCGATTGCAGGTACGATCAATATCATTACAAAAGAGCCTTTGCGCAATTCAGCCCAGATTGCCCATTCGCTGACGATGATCGGAGGAAGTCGCCCGGACAATAACACGACCTTGAATGCTTCTTTGGTGACAGACGACCATAAAGCCGGCGTCTATCTTTTCGGGCAGAGCCGTCATCGTTCAGCTTACGATCATGACGGAGACGGCTTCTCCGAACTTGGCCAGTTGGAAGCCCGAACAGTCGGTTTCCGTTCTTATCTGAAGACAAGCACCTATTCTAAACTGGGTTTCGAATATCATAATATAAGCGAATATCGTCGTGGTGGCGACCAGATTAACCGACCGCCTCATGAAGCGTGGGTGGCAGAACAGACAGATCACAGTATCAATGGCGGTGGTCTGAAGTTCGATCTGTTCTCCAAAGATTATAAACATCGCCTGAACGTCTATACTTCTGCGCAGCATACGAACCGGAAGAGTTATTACGGGACTAATCGTAATCCGGATGCATACGGGCATACGACGGACATGACGATTGTTGCCGGTTCGCAGTATTCCTATTCGGTTGATAAATGTTTGTTTATGCCAGCAGAATTTACCGGCGGCCTGGAATATAATTTTGACGAGCTAAAGGACGAAATGTTAGGATATAATCGTATCGTGGACCAGACGGTTCATATCGGTAGCCTGTTTTTGCAGAACGAGTGGAAGAATGAGAAATGGAGCTTTCTGATCGGCGGTCGTTTCGACAAACATAATCTGATCGATCATCTGATCTTTAGTCCGCGTGCGAATGTCCGTTTCAATCCGACCGAGGACATCAATCTTCGTTTATCTTATTCGAGCGGTTTCCGTGCTCCGCAGGCGTTTGACGAAGATTTGCATGTGGCGGCCGTCGGTGGTGAAGTGGCGATTATCCAGCTTGCTGAGGACTTGAAAGAGGAGAAGTCCAAGAGTATCAGTGCCTCGGCAGATTTCTATCATCGTTTCGGTCCGGTTCAGTTGAACCTGTTGGTGGAAGGTTTTTATACGGATCTGAGCGATGTGTTCTTCTTGCAAGAAAAAGGGCATGACGATCAGGGAAACCTGATTATGGAACGTCGCAATAAGGATGGAGCCCGCGTGATGGGAGTCAATTTGGAAGGAAAGATGGCGTATGCCTGGCTGCAACTTCAGGCGGGTGCCACCATCCAGCGCAGCCGTTATAAAGAAGCCGTTACTTGGAGTGAGACAAACCCGGATCTGCCGGCACAGAAAAAAATGTTCCGTACGCCGGATGTGTACGGTTATTTTACCTCCACCTTTACTCCGGTCAAACGTCTGGCTATTTCTTTCACTGGTACTTATACGGGAACCATGCTGGTTCAACATCTGGCCGGCTATATTCCGGAAGACCGGGAAGAGAAAACGCCTGATTTCTTTGATTTGAATATGAAGGTCGCTTACGACTTTCCTTTGTATAAATCGGTGACTTTGCAGGTGAATGCCGGAGTACAAAACATATTCGAGGCCTATCAGAGTGATTTCGATCAAGGCAAGGACCGTGACTCCAAATATATCTACGGTCCCGGAATGCCGCGCAGTTATTTTGTGGGGTGTAAAATCAGCTATTAAACGGTGAAAAAAGAAAAGTCCGGTAAGGGTTTGGTGTCTTTACCGGACTTTTTTATTTCGATCATTTGTCAGAATCCCGTTGACGAATTTGTCCGCTGTATTTATTCCTATATTTTTCTTATGCCAGGCATAGATTGCTCGTGCTTCTTTTCTTGCTGTCCGATTCCATCTTTCCTCGTTGGAGATCGTGGATAAGCCTTTTGACATTCTTTTTTACCTTGGCAAAACTTTTGTTGTCAAGACCGGTAATTGGGTTGAACAGCCCGAGACGTTCTCCTTGTAAATTCAATGTATTATTCATATTTTTATTTATTTAGGTTTTGTAATGTTCAAAAATGTAGCTCTTTTTCAGCAGGAAAGAAATTATTTCATAGCAAATTGACTTGATGGGACCGTTAAAGCGTGGAGATAGTAGTACGGTGGCTGGTCAACTGTACTCAGCGGGGTGTTGCCCCCTCGAAGCTGGTATAGCTATGCCGGCTTCGGTAAAGTTGTTGGCGATTTCCATACCACCCGTACCTCTTATCACCCCAAGTTGCGATTGAGCGTTCTAAATTCTATAGACTTTTATTGATCTCGTCGATGTAATTAAGGATTTTATCCCTTCCTTCTTTCTTCTCGGAAGAGGAGAGGAGGATGGGGGGAAGTTCTTCCCATGATTCTAATAATTTCGTCTGGTAGACTTTCAGGTTTTCCTGCAAACGACCTTTACTGATTTTGTCGATCTTTGTGAAGATGAGAGAAAAGGGGATTTCGTTTTCCCCGAGCCATTCCATAAACTCCAAGTCGATCTTTTGCGGTTCGTGGCGACAGTCGATCAGGACAAACAGATTCGTGAGTTGTTCGCGTTCCAAGATATAATCTTCGATGATCCGTTGGATATTTTCGCGTCCCTCTTTTCCCCGCTGGGCAAAACCATAGCCAGGGAGATCGACCAAATACCATTGTCCGTTGATGAGGAAATGGTTGATAAGCAACGTTTTTCCTGGTTTCTGCGAGGTCATGGCAAGCCCTTTTTTTCCAGTTAGCATATTAATAAGGGAGGATTTGCCAACATTGCTACGCCCGATAAAAGCGTATTCCGGCAGGTCACCTGTGGGACATTTTTTTACGTTTGTGTTACTGATAACAAATTCTGCACTTTTGATTTCCATTGAAACGGTGTTTTAAATAGACAATTGACAATAGACAATTGAATGTCTCTTGCCATCGTCGCTTGTCATGTGTTAATACTCTTTTTTCTAATTGTCAATTGTCCATTGCCAATTGAACTAAGCCACAATCCCCCAAACGTGATAGCTCCGTTTAGCATCAACATCTCATAGCCGAAAGCATATCCCGTATGCTGTTTCACTAAATAATCTGTCAGGAAACAGAGCAAAGGAGAGACGATACAAATGTAAGGAACAAATTTGTCACGAGGATGTTTTTTTGTAAATAACCCGAATACAAAAAGGCCGAGTAGCGGACCGTATGTATAGGACGCGATCATATAAATGGCATCGATCACGCTCCGGTTATTGATTGCCTTAAATGCAAGTATGATGATAGCAAAAAGGATGGAGATCATTAAATGGACTACCAATCGGGTACGTTTGGCAGATTGTGCCTTTTCCTTTTCGACCCCTAAAATGTCAATGCAGAAAGAGGTCGTAAGGGCTGTCAAGGCAGAATCTGCACTGCTGAACGCTGCCGTGATGATACCGATTGTGAAGAAGATCAGGATCGAATGTCCCAATATGCCGGAGGTGCAGAACATTGGGAGGATATCGTCGTTCAATGCGGGCAGTTCGATCTGTTGCTGCGATGCAAGCGTCAGCAATAGGACGCCAAGCGAAAGGAACAAGAAATTAACTGGTGTGAAAGCAAAGCCATAAGTGTACATATTCTTTTGTGCGTCTTTCAAACTCTTGCAGGAAAGGTTTTTCTGCATCATGTCTTGATCGAGGCCAGTCATTACGATGGTGATAAAGATGCCGCTAAAAAACTGTTTCATGAAATGTTGTGTGCTGTGCCAGTCTCCGAACTCGAAGATACGGAAGTGCTGGCTGGCTTGCAAGGTCTGCACCATGCCTGCAAAATCCAGTTGCATCTTGTCTTTCACCTGCCAGATAATTACGATTAGCATGGCGACTAGGCATAACGCCTGAAGTGTGTCTGTCCAGATGATTGTTTTGATACCACCCCGATAGGTGTAGAGCCAGACTAGGAAAATACTGATAACGACTGTTACGGCGAAAGATATGTTCCAGTACGCGAAAACATAATGTTGCAGGATCAACACAACTAAATAGAGCCTCGCCGCCGCCCCTACGATCTTGGACAGAAGGAAAAAGGAAGCCCCTGTTTTATAACTATGCTGCCCGATCCGGTCATCCAAATACGAATAGATGGAAGTTAGTTGCAGCTTATAATAAAGTGGTAGTAACACTTTGGCAATCAGTATATATCCAAAAAAGAACCCTAAAACCGTCTGCATATAGGTCATGTCTATGCTGCGTACCATCCCCGGAACAGAAACGAATGTGACACCTGAAAGCGATGTCCCGACCATTCCGATTGATACGATGTACCAAGGTGATTTACGGTTACCAAGGAAAAACGCTTCATTGCTTGAGCTCTTCCGCCCTGTGATCCAGGCAATCAGTAGAAGGATTCCGAAATAAGCGACTATAATAAAGAGGATGATATAGCTATTCATGATTTGTTCTTAATTTTAGGCAAAGATGCGGATAAAAAATGAAAACGATCTGTAATATTTCTCGATTCATCGGTGAAATTTTTGTTTTCGTAGGAAAATTTGGGCTTTTTGTATATTTTGTTTTGCGTATGTTATTAATTTCTTGTTCCTTTGTATCAGCTGGAGCTCGGGAGAGTCAAGGCGACCGGTTTACAAAACCGGAGACAAATAGGTAAACACAATAAAGAAAAGGCTGCGATCTTCGGATATGCAGCCTTTTTGATTTATGTGTCGATGATAAATCATAAATCTGAAATTCCTCAATATCGTTTTTCAATAGAAGCTCCAGAAAAGTAATGGGAGAGAATCTGCCGGTAATCATATCCTTCGCCTGCCATCATGGCGGCCCCGATCTGGCACAGCCCTACGCCATGTCCCCAACCGGCTCCGGTCAGGACGAAACGTCCAGGGATATCGAATTGTATATCTTCTTTGTCCACGACAAAAGCCGAGCTGTACAGATGTGTTTCGGACAAGGTCCGGCGTATCTCCAATTCTTTGCCGATGGTAAAGGTCCGATGTGTCCCGACAATCTTCAGCATTTCAATACGGCCGGAAGTTCCTCGGTTGACGGGAACCAAATCCAGAATCTGACCGAAATCAATACCGCTTTTACGATGGATCAGTTCGGCTAATTCTTCCTGTTTGTAGAATACTTTCCAGCGATAAAAATCTGTCGTCTCCTGATCGTAGTTGTTCAACACTTGGCAGAGGATCTTTTTGTCGGCTGTATTGCAAAAAGCGTTAGGAGCAGAGTGAATCCATTTCCGGGCCTCTTCTTCCTGAGTGAGGTCCGGAAAAGTTGTTTCCCGACTGTCCCTCAATGCTGTCAGGTAAGAATGGGGGATCGGTTCCCAGCAATGTTCGAACTGTTCCGTCACACCTCCGCAACATTTGGAAAAGCGGGCATCGCAGATCGTTTCGCCATTCACCAGTATTTCTCCCCTTGTCTCGTGGATCACCTCTTGGACGATCGGGTTGGAAGCACGGGTAATTCCTTGGTAGCGCTGACAATGGTCGTCGGCACAGACATCGAAAATGTTATGGTCTTCGCGGTCGTACCAGCGTATCAGTTGCTCGTTATCCCGATAACAGTTTTGCTGCTTCTCCTCTTTCCTTCCCAGGCGGAAGTTCTTTTCGATCTGTGCGAGCAGCCAGCTGCGTGAAATGACGGCATGTGCCTTTAACAGTTCCTTCGAAGCCTGCGCGCTCATTTCCGAAGAAATGACGCTGGTCAGATATTCTTCCACATCCACTTGGTTGATGACTACAATTCCATTTTCGCCAGTCACCAGGTTGAAAGCCCCTTTGAAACATTGGTCTTCTTGCCGTTGCCAATGGAAGTTACGGCCTATGGTGACTGCCTTCAATTCGAAAGACGAGGAAGGGGAAGCCGGTTCAAAGAATATTTCTTTAAACAACCTCCCGTTGTAAACGATATTGCCGTTTACAAATAACGCGCGTTGTTCCCCAGTCAGGAACTTTCCGGTTTCCGTATGTACATACTCTCCATGAAATACAAACGAAACGGCCTTTTCCGTCATAATGCCGACGTTGACTACTGGTGCTTCCAATGCTTTTATGATTTATGATTTCAGATTTATGATTTATCATCGACGCATAATTCATAAATCTGAAATTATTATTATTTTTCTTCCTTTGCTTTTAACGAACTACTTGCCAAGTAGGCGATTAGCAGGATGTACATCACGATGGCCAGTACCCCGGCTGAATTACTTTCCATCCATTTGATATCGACTAGGTTGATGCCGGCGAAACGCATGGCTGCGCTGACGACTCCCATCAAGGCTCCGCCTGCGATGAAACCGGATGCCAGCAGAGTTCCTTTTTCCAGACGTACACTGTTCAGAGCTTGGTCTTTGCTACGGCTTCCTACATACCAGCTGATGGCGCCTCCGATCAGCAACGGCGTGTTCAACTCCAGTGGAATGAACATGCCTAATGCAAATGCCAATGCCGGAATTTTACAGAAGTTTAGGATGATGGCCAGTACGGCTCCTATGGCATACAGTGCCCAGGGAGCGCCCGAGCCGCTCATCAATGGCTCGATAACCGCCGCCATTGCATTGGCTTGCGGAGCGGCGAGTTGCCCGCTTGTGAAACCGTATGTCTGATTCAGGATCAGGATTACACCGCCTACAGTTGCTGCCGATACCAGGGTTCCGAGGAATTTCCAACTTTCCTGCTTGGCTGGTGTGCTGCCGATCCAATATCCGATCTTCAGATCTGTGATAAAACCGCCGGCCATGGAAAGCGCCGTACATACCACACCTCCTATAATCAGTGCCGATACCATGCCGGCTGTCCCTTTCAGCCCGACGGCAACCAGAATAATAGATGCCAAGATCAAGGTCATCAATGTCATGCCTGATACGGGATTGGTCCCGACGATGGCAATCGCATTGGCGGCAACGGTTGTGAAAAGGAAAGCGATTATACCGACGATCAACAGCCCGATCAATGCGTAGTACCAGTTGTCCAGCACGCCGAAGTGAAAAAACAGGTACGTCACGATCAACGTTGCGAAGATGCCGATAGCGATCACTTTCATCGAAAGGTCTTTCTGTGTACGAATCTCTTCCGTTTGCACGGTTCCCGTTTTTCCTTTCAGCTCTTTGGCTGCCAACCCTACGGCTCCTTTGATGATCCCCCATGAATTGATGATCCCGATCACACCGGCAGTCGCAATGCCTCCGATACCGATGTGGCGGGCGTAGGTGGTGAAAATCTCTTCCGCACTCATGCTTCCTACTGTCTGCGTAATGGCGTCATTGCCGAATGTCAGTACTTCGGAGCCGAAAATGGCAGACATCAACGGGATGATTACCAACCATACCAGGAATGAGCCGGCACAGATAATGGCCGAATATTTCAATCCGATGATATAGCCTAAACCCAACACTGCTGCACCGGTATTCACCTTGAACACGACTTTTGCCTTGTCAGCCAGCATCTCGCCGACACCGACGATGCGCGTGCTGACTGTCTCGCTCCACCAGCCGAAAGTCGCGATGATGAAGTCGTACAGACCTCCGACCAGACCCGCATAGATAAGCGGCTTTGCCTGGTTGCCTCCCTTCTCGCCGGACACCAATACCTGTGTGGTGGCAGTCGCTTCCGGGAATGGATATTTGCCGTGCATGGTCGATACGAAATACTTCCGGAACGGGATCAGGAGCAGGATACCGAGGATGCCGCCCAAGAGCGAACTCATGAATACTTCGAAGAAATTGATCGTGATCTCTGGATACTTGTCCTGCAAGATGTAAAGGGCGGGCAGCGTAAATATGGCGCCTGCCACGATCACGCCGCTGTTTGCCCCGATGGACTGGATAATGACATTTTCGCCCAGCGCGTTTTTACGTTTGAACCCGCTGGATAATCCGACTGCTATGATCGCGATCGGGATGGCGGCTTCGAATACCTGTCCAACTTTCAGTCCGAGGAAAGCCGCTGCCGCACTGAACAGGACGGCCATGACGAGTCCCCAGAATACGGACCAAGGGGTTACTTCCCGATACTGTTTGTCGGGTGATAGGATGGGTTTATATACCTCACCTTCTTTCAGTTCTCTGTAGGCGTTTTCCGGTAGCCCGCTCACCTTTTCTTCATCTTCTTTCTTCACGGTGTTTATATTTAGTTAGAATTATCGGATATATCATCGCAAAGCTACATTATTTCTTGGTAAGAAACAAGTGCATTGTTTATGAGGAAGTAGCTGCCGGTATAGGAACATTTGACGGTAGAATTTCATCTTATAAGTTGTCCGCTTGGTGGCGGACGATCGTTTGCCATTAAGCGGACAACTTATGCAATATAGAGAAAAAGCCAATATATAAGGGAGATTTTACTTATCTTTGCGGTGGAAGAAGATAAACAAACGAATGAATCAAAAATATCCATCAGTCTTATTGGAAAATGCAGTGAACGAATTGTCGTCATTGCCGGGAGTGGGGCGGAAAACAGCACTCAGGCTGGCGCTCCATATGCTTCGCCGTGATGTCGGTTACACGGAAGGGTTTGCGTCCGCGCTGTTGGCACTTCGTCGTGATGTCAAATATTGTAAGGTCTGCCATAATATATGCGACGATGACGTGTGTGCTATCTGTGTCGACTGCCAGCGTGATCATTCTACGATCTGCGTGGTCGAGAATATTAAGGAAGTGATGGCGATCGAAAACACGGGGCAGTTCCGCGGTGTTTATCATGTCTTGGGCGGTATTATTTCGCCGATGGACGGGATAGGTCCAGATGATTTGCAGATCGACAGCTTGGTACAGCGGGTTGCCGGAGGAGAAGTGAAGGAAGTCGTTCTGGCACTCAGTACGACGATGGAGGGCGACACGACGAATTTTTTCATCTACCGCAAGCTTTCTTCCTATGATGTGAAGATATCGGTCATCGCCCGCGGTGTCTCTATTGGCGACGAAATCGAATATGCCGATGAGATAACGTTGGGGCGTTCCATCGTGAACCGCACCAGCTTCAACGACTCCATCAAACTATAACAGAGTTATAATTTAAGATTTACGCAGCATTGATAAATCATAAATCCCCATGAAACTCTCAATTATAATTGTTAACTACAACGTAAAATATTTTCTCGAACAGTGTCTCTGTTCCGTGCGTGCTGCCATAGCAGGGATGGAGGCGGAAGTACTGGTTGTCGATAATCATTCGGCCGACGGTTCGGTCGAATATCTTCGCCCGCGTTTTCCGGAAGTCACTTTTATCGAGAATAAGGATAATCCGGGGTTTGCCAAAGCGAATAACCAGGCGATCCGGATCAGTAGCGGAGAATATGTCCTTCTGCTGAACCCCGATACTGTGATAGGCGAAGAAAGCGTGCGTTCTCTTTGTTTCTTTATGGACGAACACCCGGAGGCGGGAGGAATCGGGGTGAAGATGTTGGACGGGCACGGTGTTTTCTTGGCGGAGAGTAAACGGAGTTTTCCCTCTCCTTGGGTGTCTTTTTGCAAGATATTCGGATTGTCGAAATTGTTTCCTTCTTCACGCCTGTTTGCCCGTTACAGCCTGCCGTATTTGAATAAGGAGAAGCAGCATAAGGTCGAAGTTCTGGCGGGCGCTTTCATGCTTCTTCGCCGTAAGGCGCTAGATAAAGTGGGACTGTTGGATGAGTCTTTCTTTATGTATGGCGAAGATATCGATCTGTCTTACCGGATCGTGCAGGGAGGCTATGTGAATTATTATATTCCTGAACGTATCCTTCATTATAAAGGAGAGAGCACGAAGCATGGCGATATCAAATATGTGAAAGCCTTTTATGGGGCCATGCTGATATTCTACCGGAAATATTATCCGCATTCCGGTTGGCTGATGAGCATGCTCATCCGTTTGGCTGTTCTGTTGAAAGCATCCCTTTCCGTTGCCGGCGGTATGTTGGGGTTGAAACGAAAACCCCGGGCGAAACATCGTCGCCTACTGGTGCTTTGTCGGGAAGAAGAGTTTGAAAAGGTGAAAGCAGCCTGTGTGAAACGGATGCCAGATCTGGAATATGTCAATCTTTGGAATCTGAATGAAGAGCGTGTGATGGATGCTATCTGTCGTCGCAATCAGATGAAGCGCTTTACCGATTTGGTATTCTGCTACCCGGATGTCCGTTTCGAGCAGATGCTCTTATTGATGGACAAGGTGGCCGATAAAAGGATCAACTATCATATAGTTATTAATGGAGAATTGATAATTGACAATTGAAAATTGCGTTGAGCGATTTCTTATTGTTAATTGTCAATTGTTAATTGTCAATAAAAAATGAACTTACTTCAAAACAAGACAGTCTGCCTTCGCGCCCCGGAACCGGAAGATTTGGAATTGCTCTATTCGTGGGAAAATAATCCCGAATGGTGGGAGATTGGGAACACGTTGGCGCCTTATTCCCGCTATCTGTTGAAAGAATATATAGCAGAATCTCACCGGGGTATATTTGATTTGAAGCAATTGCGCCTGATGATCGACCTTTGTTCCACGGGCGCAACGGTCGGTATGCTGGATTTGTATGATTTCGATCCGCATCATCGCAGGGCGGGAGTCGGCATACTGGTCGATCCGCTTTACCAGAAGAACGGACTGGCGACAGAAGCGCTGGAGTTATTGGCTGAATATGCTTTTTCTTATTTGAAGTTGCATCAACTCTTTGTGCATATCCCGATAGGTAACGAACCCAGCAAAGCCCTTTTTGCCCGTTGCGGCTTTACCGTGACAGGTATACTGACAGACTGGATAACGACTAAAAATGGTTATTCGGACGTCTTGACGATGCAGAAAATCAATGAGAGGAATTTGTGATTTATAATTTATTATCGACATGTAAATCATAAATCTCTAGTTCAGCGAGGGTTCTTTCGGGTATTTGGTCCACGTTTCATATTGGCTTCCGAGCGATTCGAGCGATTTTTTCCAGAAGCCTTCACCTTCGGCAAGTAGCACATTCCGGTTGGATGCATGACTTACGACCCATGAATTTTGATCTATTTCATTGTGCAGTTGTCCTTCCTGCCACCCGGAGTAGCCTAAGAAAAATTTCACTTTCCCGTCGACAGAGTGTCCGTTCTGGATATAATGTATCAATGCGCTGAAATCGCCGTCGAAATAGAGGTGATCGTTTATCTTAAGGGAGTTAGGGATGATTAGATCTCCTAAAGAATGAATGAAGAACAGGCGGTTGGCACTGACTGGACCGCCTAAATAGATCGGCATTTCCGGAAATCCCTGTAAATCGGCAAAAAAGGTGTTGACTGATAGCTCTGTTTTCTTGTTTAATACAAAGCCCATCGAACCCTCCTGAGTATGTTCTACCAATAGTACGACGGAACGTTGGAAGTAGGCGTCTTGTAAAAAAGGTTCTGATATCAAGATGCTTCCTTGGGCCGGAAGCACGTCATTATGAGTTATCTTGAATATGTTGTTATACATTGCCATGACAGAGGATACTTGCTGGTTAATAAAACAGCGACAATATATAGCTTTTGGTTTAAACAAACAAATGAAAAGCCGAGCTTTCATGTTAATGAGTCATAAATAAAAGCCCGGCCTGTGTTAATTATGCGGTGTGATTCTCTTTGAATAGCTTCAGGCGCTCTTCGAGCAGGGCATATTGATGCGGTTTGATAAAAGATGTACAAGCGCGTAGGCCTTCTTGGTTACTACCTGTCGTGCTTAATGAAATGGCGCTTACACCGTAATAAATAAGTTCTTCCATCAGTTCTCCTCCTGTCATTCCCGGATAGGCGATCGTGAAATAAAATCCGTCTGCGATCGGTTCGTCTAGGTCATGGTCGTAGACGATCCGGAAACCATAATCGGTAAAGATCTTTTTTAATCTTTCTGCTCGGCGTCCGTATTCTTTTACTTCCGAAATAAAATCGAACGTTCCGTCTGCCGCAGCTTTGAACATGGCTGCCAATGCGAACTGCGCCGAATGGCTCGTGCCGGACGACAGGGCATATAATACGCGGTGAATGTATACAGTTCCGAACGTTCCTCCTCCGTAGCGCTGTGTCAGTCCGGGATAGGCTCGGTGATATAGTTTGTCGGAGATTGCCGTGACCCCAATACGCTGGCCGGCATAGCTGAATGCTTTTGATCCCGAAATCTGCAAAATGTAATTATCCGTATAACGGGCAACTGTTGCCTGGAAAGGTGCTTCAAACGGCTTTCCCAACGGTTTCCGGAAGTCCATAGCGAAGTAGGCCAGGTCTTCGATCACGATCGTGTCATATTTGTTTGCCATGTCTCCGATGATCTTCAGCTCTTCTTCCGTCAGGCAGAACCAGGCCGGATTGTTGGGATTGGAGTAGATCATGGCTGCGATGTTGCCTTTGGAGAGATATTGTTCCAGTATGTCCCGGAGTTTTTCGCCCCGGTATTCGTACACGTCGAACGATTCGTATCTATAGCCCATGACTGTGATCTGCTGCTTCTGGACAGGGAACCCCGGATCGATAAAGAGAATCGTGTCCTTTCCCGGCGTACATTGTCCGCAAACGAGAAACGATGCATATGTCCCCTGCATGGAGCCGGTTACGGGAACGCAGCCTTCCGGCGCAATATCGATATCGATAAATGCCTTGATAAAACGAGATGCTTCCGCTTTTACATCGGATGTGCCATTGATATTCGGATAGATAGAGGCGACGCCATCTTGAAGAGCTTTGATCTCGGCATCGACACCGACTTGGGCTGCTTTCAGTCCGGGAACACCCATTTCCATATGGATAAATTCTGTTTTAGTCTCTTGTTCAAGTTGTGTGGATATGGCAACGACCTCGCGGATCGTCGCTTTCCCGAAATCGGGAAGTCCGTAGCCATCTATAATCTTTCTGGCTGTCTGATAATCTACCGGAGTATTCTTCATGATTGTTATTATTTATATGAAAGGCAAAAGTAGAAAAATAATCTATCCGACGTAAATTTTTGCCGTGAAACTATTGCAAGATTCAAAATAATATATACCTTTGCATCGCAATCGAGAGAGATTGCAGGATAAAAGTTATGGTTCGGTAGTTCAGCTGGTTAGAATACATGCCTGTCACGCATGGGGTCGCGGGTTCGA